>OFJB01000005.1_pt1 | contig 285943 bp, 226 predicted proteins | sample 1775081 | NCBI WGS metagenome assembly OFJB01 (sample SAMN08195771, study PRJEB24354) | sludge metagenome | isolation source: initial sludge from phenol fed wastewater aerobic bioreactor | place: India: Nagpur | collected 2016-06-05 | reverse complement strand
TGGCGATTGTGGATGCTGCGCTGAAAGCAATTGACGTGATTCGCTATACGACCGGCGGGGAAGCGCCCGTGGTGGAAACCATAAAAACCGTAGACGGCCAGCGCACACAGATTGCAAATCTCCGCCCCGTGGTGGATCGAACGGCGTTTGAAGGTCGAATTGATTTCGCTATTCCGAAGTCCGCTCGCATCTTCGGGCTTGGACAGGACGAGGAAGGCAGGCTCAACAAACGCGGCATCAAACAATACCTCTATCAGCACAACATGCGAACGCCAATGCCGTTTTTCGTGACGGATCTGGGGTACGGCGTGTTCTTCGACTGCGCGTCGCTGATGGTGTTTGACGACACGGGGGAGACCACGCGCGTGTTGCTGGACACCGTGGAACAGATCGACCTTTACTTGATCGCGGGGACGATGGACGAAATCGTGTCCGGCGTTCGTTGCCTGACCGGAACGGCTACGCTGCTGCCCAGGTGGGCGTTTGGCTACCTGCAATCCCGCGAGCGTTATGCAACACAGCAGGAAGTGCTGGACGTTGCGTGGCGGTACCGCGAATTGCACATTCCGGTGGACTGCGTTGTGCAGGACTGGAAAACCTGGGAAGGCGACCTCTGGGGACAAAAAACGGTGGATCGCGAGCGATATCCCGATCTTCTAAGCATGAATCAAGCGCTGCATGCGATGCACGTGCATAGCATGGTTTCCGTTTGGCCCAACATGGCGCCGGGCGGCGCGGATCACGCGGAGTTTGCCAAGGCTGGGCTGCTGCTGGGCGACGACTCCACCTACGACGCGTTTTCCGCCGAGGCGCGGGATCTCTATTGGAAGCAACTGGAGCGCGAGCTCGTGCCGGGCGGATTTGACGCCTGGTGGTGCGACTCCACGGAGCCGTTTACCGCGCCGGACTGGTGCGGCGAGCAGCTGCTGCCGGAGGAGGAACGCTATCGACTCGTGGGCGGCGAGCACAAAAAGTACCTCGACCCCGCCGCGGCAAACCTCTTTTCGCTCGAACACGCGAAGGGAATCTTTGAGCACGAACGCACGGCGCGGCCGGAACTGCGCGTGATGAACCTTACGCGTTCCGGCTACTCCGGCATACAGCGGTACGGCGTCGCGCTCTGGGCGGGGGATACGTCCGCGCGCTGGGACGTGCTCCGGCGCGAGATTGCCAAGGGAATCAACCTCTGCCTGAGCGGCATTCCGTTTTGGACGGTGGACATCGGCGCGTTTTTCGCGGGCGCAACGGCCTGCTGGCGCAAGTGGAGCAACAATCCCGCCGCAAAGCCGGTTTGGTTCTGGGACGGGGACTATGACGACGGGATAAACGACCCCGCCTACCGCGAGCTCTACGTGCGCTGGCTGCAGTTTGGCGCGTTTCTGCCGCTGTTTCGCTCCCACGGAACGGACACGCCGCGCGAAATCTGGAATTTCGGCGCGCCCGGGGAGCCGTATTTCGACGCGATTGCAAAGTTCATTCGACTGCGGTACACGCTCCTGCCGACGATTTATTCCCCCACCCAGAAAAGATCGTAGACAGGCTCTAAACTCGATAATACCCTCATTAGCGCACGTATTAACGTGCGCCCCGGTCCGAAAGCGCGTTGAAGCCCCACTTCAAAATCGCTAAATTACCCCTGTACCAAAACCTTACTCATCATGTTGTTGTCTGAGGGGTAGCGGGGTAGCCCCACGACGGGGAAATCGGGAAGGGAAAACACATGAAAAAATTACTCAGCGTTATCGCGCTCGTCCTCACACTCACCGGCTGGAATCAAACCCAGGCGCAACTCATTACCAGCTTCGGCTCCGATGGAGTCACCCCGATCGGCACGGTCGATTATTCGACGATCACCCAAACCGAGACAACCATGCTCGCCATCAGTTCCCCTTCGTGGGTGGGCTCCGTCTACCTCTTTGAGGGAAATTTGGTGACACCTTTCGTGGTCGATCAGCGGCCGATGAAAATCAGCGTCCTAGCGCTGGCCAACGCCGGCACGCCCACCACCGGAACCATGGACATCACGTTCCGCGACTACGTCGAAACCACGGGGACCGATAGCGGCACCATGGTTGGATACAGCTGCAACTGGTCGGACTACATGGATCTGGGCAATGACTATCGCAGCTATGTGTTGGACTACACCGGGGAAGTCATTCCCGGAGAGCTGGCCACGATTCGAAGCATGTCCTTCGGCTCCACCCCGCCCGGCGACAAAGACCATCCGAACGTGAATGTCACCCTCATCAGCGTCTCCGTTGTTCCCGAACCCAGCACGATGCTTTTAGTCGGATTGGGAATGCTGGGCCTCGCCGCGCATCGATCTGCCCGACGCAAAATGGCAGACGGCTAATCAGCTCCGAACATCGCTCCACATTCTTCACCGGAGAATCGGGCCAAGGCGGGATAATCGGCGCTGGAAAAAAGCCAAAAATGGGCGACACTCTCCCATGCCCATCCTCCTGAGCATCTGTGTTGGAATCGGCCTCAGCGCCGCGTGCGGGTTTCGCGTTTTCCTACCCCTCTTCGCGCTTGGGCTCGCGGGAAAACTCGGCTACGTCCCGCTCAATGACGACTTCCTCTGGCTCGCCAGCACCCCGGCGCTGATCGCTCTCGGTGCCGCCACCGCCTGCGAAATTCTCGCCTACTTCATTCCGTTTGTAGATCACCTGCTCGACACAATGGCCAGTCCCATGGCCATCATCGCCGGAGTCGTCGCCACCGCCGCCGTCCTCACCAACGACACCAACCCGTGGCTCCAGTGGTCGCTCGCCATTATCGCCGGGGGCGGAGTGGCCGCCGCCACACAAACCTCGACCGTCCTCCTGCGCGGACTCTCCACCCTCACCACCGCGGGCCTCGCCAATCCCCTCTTCGCTCTCGGGGAATTCGTTCTCTCCGCCCTTGTCTCGATCCTGACTCTCGTGTTTCCGTTTATGATCGCGGGACTTGTACTCGCCGTGCTCCTCGTGGTTTTTCTGCGTCTGAGGAGACGGACCGCCACTACGATCTAACGTTCTGTTGGCGCGAGCGGCGCTTCATCACCCAAGCTCCACCTGCCAGCAAAATCAAGCTCATCGTCCCCGGCTCCGGCACCACATCCGGCAAAATCGTAATCACAATCGTATCGATGGCATCAGCCTGTGTGGCATCCCAACTGACCGACACCTGTCCGCCCTGAACCCGGTCGCTGTAGGCAAAGCCATACGCATCGGTCAACTCATAGAGCGCCGCCGCATAGGCATTATAGAAATCAGGCGAATTCTGAAGATAACTAAAGTAATAGTCGTAGACGCTGTCGCCACCATTCAGTTGCTTCAAAGCCTGCCCCAAGTAAAACATATCCTGGCTGGCGATTTCACCAACTTTGACGTTCGTATAGACGTGCCCGTTGATCGTGCCGCTAAAAAGCCTGTCGCTACCAATCGTACCGACGTTCATCCCCGCCAGCAGATCGCCATTCAGCCAGGTGAAAACGTTATCCTGCGGTCCGGCCAAACCGGTATCATGCCACGTCACCCCACCATCATAGCTGTAGCGGTAGGCGGCATTGGCACCCACGACACCCGTCGGCGCCAACAACTCCGAGTACGGTGTTTTAATAATCACATTATGCGTCGTGCCAGCATTGGGCCCTTCCACGAGCGTCGTGGAACCCGTCAGAGTGACGACCCCGGTATACGTCGTCGTCACCCCAAGCCGGCTGACCATGGACATCGTTTCCGTTGCGCTAAACGTGGCGGTGAGATTGTAATTCTGCTTACGCTCGGTGTCATCAGTCGGTGCCTTCAATCCGGCAAATTGTCCGCTGATCGAGGTCGTTCCCACATAGGCCGCGACCCCACTATAGCTGCCCGTCCCCGCCCGCCCGTCCATCTTGGCGAGGTAATTGTCATAGTCCTTGTAGAGATAATTCGCGGGGATCTGACCACTGTTCGCCGCCACAACCGGATCGCCTCCCAGAGGAGACACCGTTTGATCATTCGCAATCACGCGCACGAAATTGCCCGTGCTACCCACCGGCGTGCTTGTGCTATTGACCGAGTTGCTATTGATCACGAGATACGGACTGTATGACGTCACCGCCGGATACCCACCCGCCGGGGCTGGAGCCGAGGGATTCGCCGCAATCGCCCCAAGCGCGCTCAGAATCTGGCTGGTGTTACTGCCACTCAACGTCTGCGTCGTGGTCGCCATGGCCGAGCTCTTATATCCGACCACCTGGAACGGAATGCTGAACCCATCGAGCATCGACATGTTCATGTTGTCATCGGTCGACCCGGTGATGAACGCCTCGATTTTGTCGTAGCGCTTCGTAAAATTCTGATCGGTAAACGTCTCCAGCGCCGGATTGTATCCGGTGTTATGAAACGTAAAACCGCTGCTCCCCTCCGTGAACCAAAGGCGTCCCCCCCCCTGCGTGTAATTGCTAATGAGATACTTGTTTGTATCGATGCTCTGAAGCGACGAGAGCTGATAACCGGCCGCATTCACGTTGTAATCACTCGGCGCAATATTGATCGCGCCACTCGTGCCCGTCAGCACCGACGTACCTGTCCACTGCAGCCAAATTTCCGAACCCGACTGATTATCAATAATCAGGTTCACAGCCGCTGAGGCGTTACTCACCATACCAATAGCCAGCGCAAGAAGGGCGTAACGCACGGTTGAGAGCGAGGGGAGCAAGATCATTCCCTCTTATAGACCAATTAGATTAAATCATCAATCCATTAAATGCGCTGAATAGCTTCTAGAAGCCCATGGAATAGCGGAAAGAACCTTCTCGTAAATCCGCTAATGCTGCTCTACCGAAAACGCGATCACCCGGTCCGGCCCCACGGGCCGGGTATAATCGAGACCTTTGATTTCTGTCGTCACGATCTTGAAAATCACCGTCGTATGTAATTGATTCGTCTCGGCCAACTCCTTGAAATGCGGGCTCTTCACCCGCAAGAGCGAAATCGCCTCGTTCAGATCCGGACCTTCACTCACAACGTGTGCGTCCCCCACTAGAGCGACATTCCGATAATCCGCAAAAGTGTGTCCCTCGTGCTGAAAATAAAAACTCACCTTCGGATGCCGCGCAATCTGCGCGACCTTCGCGGCGTTTTTATCCGACGAAAAATAGAGATTAAAGCCCCCCGTCGCCAGAGCGAAGCTTCCCATCACCCGCAGCATCGGCGCACCGTCCTCCCGCACATAGGCCAAGGTCGCCCATTTAGTCGTGGCAATATACTCCCGAATTTGTGACCGCAATTCCGTACTCATAACTTTCAATAGGTTGCTCCCCAGCATGCCGCGTCGACTCCCCGGCGTCGAGTGCAACTGAACCGTAGAGTCATCGGCAAAGACGGCGCCACATGACTTCAAGAAGCCCGGACCCAGTCAAGTTCCCGCCCCACATCACCCCAACCCGTCGCGACACGGCCTCTTGCGACCGGCTAATGCCCCCACCACTTCCCCGCAAGTCCTGCTAATAGCCGCTTCTCGAGAGTTGACGCCAAGCGATTCCCGGGTAGGTTGCCCACGAATTCATTCACAAAAAATCAACCCATTACAAGGAGAATAGAATGCCGTTAGCCGTTGGAACCACCGCCCCCGACTTCACCCTCAAGACCAAGACCGCCGAGGGACTGAAAGACATCAAACTCAGCGACAATTTTGGCAAGACCAACACGGTACTCCTCTTCGTTCCCCTCGCTTTCACCGGCGTGTGCACCGCGGAACTCTGCGAAATCTCCGGCGGCATCAGCGCCTACGCGTCGCTCAACGCGCAAGTGCTCGTCATCAGCATCGACAGCCCCTTCGCGCAGGAAGCCTGGGCGCAGAAAGACAAGATCACCCTCACGCTCCTCAGCGATCTGAACAAGACCACGATCAAGGCCTACGACGTCGTGTTCCCGAACCTCGCAGGCATTGGCGACACCGCCGCCCGCGCCGCGTTCGTCATCGATAAGGCCGGCAAGATCGTCTACAGCGAACAGACCGCCACGCCGAAAGACCTCCCGAACTTTGGCGCGGTCAAAGCCGCCCTCGAGAAGCTCGCCTAGTTCCTCTCGGCGTAAAGCTCAAACGGCCATCCGTGGACACAAGTCTGCGGGTGGCCGTTTTGTTGTTACCTACTCCGTGCTTTTGCCACCGTGCGACAAAAATATCGCACACGCAGCTCACGTAGCAAACCTAACGCAAACGCTCGCTCCGTTTTCCTGCTATAACTCGTGCATGCCCGCCTTGCGTCCCGCTGAAATCTCAAATCTAAAATTTGAAATTCCCCGGTTTGGTCGACACCGACCGCGACACCCAACAGAGACGGTTGATCCTTGTAGCGCGTTGTCGACGCTCTTTTTTTCACACGACCTCACGCATTCGCTTTCCACAGAGTGGGAACGAATTCGGAGGACAAAAATAAAAAACCCACTTCACCTACATCTGTTCGAGTGCAGGAGAATCGCGAGAACCGCGTATTCGTCGGACGCCCTACGATGTTGGTCAAACCCACATCTCAACGGGTCGTCGGACTTTTCGGTGCGGCAAGCTGCCAGCCAGAGGCGGAACAACTTGCCAACACCATGGGCAGCACTTGAGGCTGCAGGGTTTCTGGTTTTAGTCTTCTACCAGCCAGTGACCAACCCGAAGGTATTCTTTCACCTTACGGCGTTCGTACCGGTTTTGGTAGGATTTGTGGGGGCGGCTTTCGACGTCCCGGAGTTGATGTTTCGGATTTCTGACCAGTTCGGCCAGGACCTGAGGAGTTTTGCTCATGGTTTTATCTATCTCCCTTCGAAAACTGAGAATTAGCCTAAACAATGCCAACTTTGATTTTCTACTGCAGGTAACCGGATGAAGACTGTATCACGGCGGGTCTCTGTTTTCAAGCATAGTGCTCGTTACGCTTCCTTTCTCGTTGCGAGTGAGTGAAATTCAAATTCGAATCTACGGAATCTGCACTTGCCGAGGCGCGGGAACAGATTTAGCTTATACCCCTTAAAAGAATCATTATGGCCGCCACCTTGCATAATCTGTTTAATACCCTCCGTACGCAAACCACCCAAGATGGGCAAAAAATAACATATTATTCGCTCCCTGCGCTGGAGGAGGCCGGTGTGGCTCCCGTCAGCAAGCTCCCCATTAGTATTCGGATCGTACTCGAATCTATTTTACGTAATTTTGATGGGAAACGCGTTTCCGAGAACGATGTGCGCACATTGGCCAACTGGAATGCGAAAGCGCCCGTGTCCGATGAGATCCCGTTTGTGGTGGCGCGCATCGTCCTGCAGGACTTCACTGGCGTGCCGCTGCTCGTTGATTTGGCCGCAATGCGCGGCGCGGTAAGCAAGCTCGGCAAGAGCCCCAAGTTGATCGAACCTCTCGTCCCGGTCGACCTCGTGGTGGATCACTCGGTGCAGGTCGATTTCGCGGGAACCTCGATTTCGTTCGAGCGCAATCTGGAACTCGAATTCCAGCGCAACCGCGAACGCTATGAATTTTTGAAGTGGGGCCAGCAGGCGTTCGAGACCTTCAAGGTCGTACCGCCCTCGATTGGTATTGTTCACCAGGTGAATCTCGAATATCTCGCCAAGGGCGTACTCTCCAGCAACGTCGATGGCAAGAGTCTCTTCTACCCCGACACGCTTGTCGGCACCGATTCGCACACCACGATGATCAATGGTCTCGGCATCGTCGGCTGGGGCGTCGGTGGCATCGAAGCGGAAGCGGGCATGCTCGGCCAGCCGGTTTATTTTCTCACGCCCGAAGTCGTCGGCGTGCACCTCACCGGTGCGCTGCGTGAAGGCGTCACCGCGACCGACCTCGCGCTGCACATCACCGAGATGCTTCGCAAGTTCAAGGTCGTCGGCAAGTTCGTGGAATACTACGGACCCGGCGCGGCGTCGCTGCCGCTGACCGATCGCGCCACCATCGCGAACATGGCTCCCGAATATGGCGCCACGATGGGTTACTTCCCGATCGACGAAGAATCGGTCAGCTACCTTCGCGCCACCGGCCGCACCGAAGCGCAGGTCAACGCGTTCAAGGAATACTTCGTCGCGCAAAAGATGTTCGGCATTCCGACCAAGGCGGACGGCATCGTCTACAGCGCCGATCTCGATCTCAACCTCGCCGACGTGCAACCGAGCGTCGCGGGCCCGAAACGTCCGCAGGATCGCATCTCGCTCCCGGCGTTGAAAGACACCTTTGTCACGTCGCTCAGCAAGGCGAAGACGGAAAATGGTTTTGGCAAAACGGCGCAGGAGTTGACCACCACCGCCACGGTGGAAGTCAACGGCGACAAGCCGAAGACCGAGGTCACGCTCAAGCACGGCAGCGTGCTCATCGCGGCGATCACGAGCTGCACGAACACCAGCAACCCGAGCGTCATGCTCGCGGCGGGATTGCTCGCGAAGAAGGCCGTGGAAAAAGGGCTCACCGTCAACCCGGCAGTCAAGGCGTCGCTCGCTCCCGGCTCGCGTGTGGTTACTGATTACCTCGACAAGACCGGCCTGCAGCCTTACCTCGACAAACTCGGCTTTAACATCGTCGGCTACGGCTGCACGACGTGTATCGGAAATTCCGGCCCGCTCGAAACGCACATCGAAGATGCCGTGGTCAAGAATGACCTCGTCGCCGCGAGCGTGCTCTCGGGTAATCGCAATTTCGAAGCGCGCGTGCACCAGAACATCAAGGCGAACTTCTTGATGTCGCCGCCTCTCGTCGTCGCGTTCGCCCTCGCGGGCCGCGTGGACATCAATATGTCCGAGGAGCCGATTGGCATCGGCACCGATGGCAAGCCGGTTTTCCTGAAGGATCTCTGGCCCACGCTGCAAGATGTTCGCGCACTCATGAAGAGCGCGCTCACGCCGCAGGTATACCGCAAGCTCTACACGAATTTCGCGGAACAGAATCCGGCCTGGAACAACATCCCCAGCACGGCGGGCGAAACCTACGTCTGGAACAAGGACAGTACCTACATTCAGGAGCCACCCTTCTTCACCGACTTCGGCATGGAAGCGGGCAACATCACCGAGATTCAGGGTGCCCGCGCGCTCGGCATCTTTGGCGATTCCGTTACGACCGATCACATCTCTCCGGCGGGCGGCATCAAGAAGACCTCCCCGGCGGGACAGTACCTCATCGACAACGGCGTCACCGTGGCCGAGTTCAACAGCTACGGCGCGCGTCGTGGTAATGATCGCGTCATGACCCGCGGCACGTTTGCCAACGTCCGCATCAAGAACCTCATGGTTCCCGGCGTGGAAGGCGGCGTGACGAAGCATCAGCCCGATGGCGAACAGCTCAGCATTTACGACGCCTCGATGAAGTACCAGAAGGAAGGCACACCGCTAGTCGTCATCGCCGGACAGGAATACGGCACCGGCAGTTCCCGCGACTGGGCGGCCAAGGGCACGCGACTGCTCGGCGTCAAAGCCGTCATCGCGCAAAGCTTCGAGCGCATCCACCGCAGCAACCTCGTCGGCATGGGCGTTGTCCCCTGCTGCTTCGAGGAAGGCACCACGGCGCAAACGCTCAAGCTAGACGGTACGGAAACCTACAGCCTGCTCGGCCTCAACAACGACATCAAGCCACGCCAAAAGCTCACCTTGAAAATCGACCGCGCCAATGGCGAGACGCTCAACGTGCCGGTGATCCTCCGCATCGATACCCCGATCGAAGTCGATTACTACCAGCACGGCGGCATCCTGCCTTACGTCTTGCGCCAGATCATCCGGGCCGCGTAACCAGCGTGACGCTGGACCCCGTAACGCTGACGCCGGAACTGAAAGTTTTGGTTCGGGTGTCAGCGTGATGGTTGCGAATGCCTTGCTGTAGGGCGGTTCGGTGAACCGCCGGTTTTTAATTCACGTTCATGCCCGCCTACGCCCGCAAGCTCCTCTTCGTCTGCAGCCGCAATCGCATTCGCAGTCTGACCGCAGAAAAACTCTACGCCGGATTTCCCGGCTACGAAGTCCGCTCCGCCGGAACGCAACCCGACGCGCGCATCAAGGTCACCGCGGGCTTGCTCGGCTGGGCCGATCTGATTTTCTTCATGGAAAAATCGCACCTCAATCGCGTCCGCCAGAAATTCCCCGACGCGCTCGACGGCAAAGATTACGTGGTGCTCGGCATCCCCGACGAATTCACCTTCATGGAGCCCGCCCTGCTCGAGGAGTTGTCGGCCCAACTGGCGGAACATGTTGTGGTGCCGTCCCTTTGAATCCGGCGCTTGTCGGCGGAACCAAAAGCGCCTAGATTGACCCCTTGCCCGTCTCCAGCCCTTCGGGGAGGGGCGGCTCTCATCTGAAAACCTTAACCTGATCCGATCCACATTATGAGCACCCAACTTGACCAGCTGAAGCAGTTCACCAAGGTTGTCGCAGACACCGGCGATTTCGAGTCGATGAAAACGTACAAGCCGCAGGACGCGACCACCAACCCGAGCCTCATTCTCGGCGCGGCGCAGATCCCGGCGTATGCCTATCTCCTCGACAAGGCGGTGGTCGAAGCGAAGAAGTCCGGCAAGTCCGGTGCGGCGCTCGTGGAAGAAGCGATTGACCATCTCCTCATCGCGTTTGGTCTCGAGATTTTGAAAATCGTCCCCGGTCGTGTTTCCACCGAAGTCGACGCGCGTCTCTCGTTCGATACGGAAAGCACCGTTGCAAAGGCCCGCCAGTTGATCGCGCTCTATGAAAAGAACGGCACCTCCCGCGAACGCATCCTCATCAAGATCGCTTCCACTTGGGAAGGCATCCGTGCGGCCGAAATCCTGACGAAGGAAGGCATCCATTGCAATCTGACGCTCCTGTTCTCGTTCGCCCAGGCCGTGGCCTGCGCCGAAGCGAATGTGCAGTTGATCTCGCCCTTCGTCGGTCGCATCTACGACTGGTACAAAGCTGCGAACAAGAAGGACTACGTCGGCGCGGAAGATCCCGGCGTGCAGTCGGTCCACGCGATTTACAACTACTACAAGAAGTTCGGCTACGCGACCGAAGTCATGGGCGCCAGCTTCCGCAACACCGGTGAAATCACCGAACTCGCCGGCTGCGATCTGCTCACCATCAGCCCGAATCTTCTCGCAGAATTACAAAAGAGCAGCGAACCGCTCACCCGCAAGCTCGATCCAGTCGCAGCCGCCAAGCTCGACTTGAAAAAGGTTTCGCTCGATGAAAAGACATTCCGCTTCGAACTGAACGAAGACGCCATGGCGACCGAAAAAACCGCCGAAGGCATTCGCAAATTCTCCGCGGACATCGTCAAGCTCGAGAAGCTCATCGCCTCCAAACTGTAATCGCAGGCGCGCAGAGTGCATCAAAAAGGGCGACCCAAGTGGGTCGCCCTTTTTGCGTGAAAAACGCTCCAACTACTTCGCGACCGGAACCGCGACGGATGGCTTGGCCGCGCCGGGGCCATTCGGATAACGGGCCAGCACGGCTTCATGCGCAACCTTGCGCAGCAGCGCGGCATCCTCAGGGGACATTTGCGGCGGCACGAACGGATTGCTCAGGACGCTCTCGTTGAAAATCACCTCGTACCAGACGCACGAGATCAGAAAGCGGCCGTAAAGGTTCGAGTGAATGGCATCAAGATTCAGCTTCTTCTGACCGGTTGCTTTATCCGTGTCCCATTTCCAGCCGACATTCAAACTCTTGCTTTGGTCCGGCAGCGTGTCGGGAGCCGGGTTGGTGTAATTGAAGTTCGGGTCCGGGAAGGTGAAAGTCCAACGCGGCAACTGGCGCGCATTCTGGTAGGCATCGCCGGAGGGAATGATCCGGAGTCCATAGCGTTCGGAGAGTTTGTTGTACGCGGCTTTGAGCCCCTCATACATTTTTTCCTGCGTCAGCGTGCCGTCCTGAAAGAATTTGTGATCCTGACGATAGGCCCACGTTTCTTGAATCAGAATTTCCGCCGTGGGCGCATTCTTACGGATGTAATCGATAAGGATGCTGGCATACGGCTCATAGGTCTCTTCCTTGTAGCTTTTGTGGCTGACCTGCTGGATCGTGACAAAGGTCCAGTCCTTGCTGGTAAGGAACGCTTTCAGGTTGATCTTGTTCTTTTCCGGCGTGGCGAGATAAGCCGGAGCGGTGTAAGGGCTGCCCTTCGGGTCGTTCGCATCGGCTTCGAAAGCCTGAAGATAACCGACATGCTGATCGAGAGAATGGCCGCCAAGATTCGCGCGCACGAGGAGCAAATCTTTTCCACCCGCCTTGGCGAGCTCTGGAAGTAAATAGGCGGCATCATCGGCGAAGCTATTGCCGACGGTGAGGACTTTGACCTGTTTCGGGAGTTCCGGGGCTTCTTTCGCCTGGGCAAGCGGTGCAACCCAAAGCAGCGCAAACAGCGCTAAAAAACAGCTGCGAGTGAGCGGAGTTTTGTCGGTGATGTAACGGGAAACGCCGAGCAGCGTTGCAAGAGCAGTCTTCATAAATGAGGGAAGCTAATTGGAATGAGCAAGCATCTCAAGAGTTATTAATGGGATTAAGACAAAGTAAACAACGTCTGACGGAAAAGTTGCGGTTTCGTTTTACAGTCTCACACAAATTGTATTCTATCGTTCCATGTCCAAACGTCACGATGGCCGCAAGGCGGCCCAGCTTCGTCCCTTTTCGTTCAAACCCGGCATCGCACCCCATGCCACCGGTTCTGTCCTGGCCAAGTGCGGGAAGACGGAGGTGATCTGTTCCGTTATGGTGCAAGAGAGCGTGCCGCGCTGGATGAAGGAACAGAATGTCCTCGGCGGCTGGATCACGGCGGAATATTCCATGCTGCCGTACTCGACGCTGGATCGGAAGGCTCGAGACATCACGAAGGGGCGCATCGATGGCCGCAGCCAGGAAATTCAGCGATTGATCGGGCGCAGCTTGCGAGCGGTGGTCGATCTCGAATTACTCGGCTCGCGGACGTTATGCATTGATTGCGACGTGCTCACCGCCGACGGTGGCACGCGCACCACCGCCATCACGGGTTCGTATATCGCGCTGCAACTGGCGGTGAACCAGCTCATCAAGGAAAAGAAGCTGGCGCAGTCGCCACTCAAGTCACAGATCGCGGCGATCAGTGTGGGTATTTTCAAGGGGGAACCGTTGCTCGATCTGAATTACATCGAGGATAAGGACGCGGCAGTGGACATGAACGTGGTGATGACCTCGAAGGGTGAGTTCGTGGAATTGCAGGCCACGGGCGAGGAACAGACCTTCAAGCGTGGCGAGTTGGACAAGCTATTGAAGCTTGCAGAGAAAGGCATTCGCCAAATCTTCAAGCTGCAGCGCGCCGTCCTTGCAAAATAAAACCCTTGCTTTTGGTCGTCGATATCATGCGTTTTGCGTGAGACGGCCATCAAGGCCAGTCTTTTTCGAAACCCTGTAAGCCATTGGTTTACAGGGTTGTTATGATTTTTTAAAAGAGGCTTCGTGTACGCTGGTACGCGCTAAGCGGTGAGAAGAGGTATGAAAAAGATCCTCTCTCTTCTCATGGTTGGCTCCCTGATGCTGTTGGGAGCTTGCGGTACTCCGGGAACGGGAACTCCGACCAAGACGGCAGTGGGCGCGGGAGCTGGAGCGGCCACGGGTGCCGCGGTGGGCGGCGCGGTGGGAGGTCCGGTTGGGGCGGGTGTTGGCGCAGGGGTCGGTCTGCTAGGTGGCGGCGCGGCAGGTCGAGCCTGGGGCGAAGCCGACGAGAATCGCAACAAGAAATGAAGCCGAGGCCCAAAGCGGTGAGCATTGCAAGCCAGCTATTCAGTCCAGCGACACGCTGGCAAAAAAAAGCCCGCACCTTGCGGCGCGGGCTTTTTTCGTAGCTAGCGGAAAGCTTAGGCTTTCGCGGCTTGTTCGCCTCGTTCCTTCATGGCGGCCTTGCGGCTGAGCTTGGTGCGGCCCTTGTCGTCGACGCCAATGCACTTGACCCAGACTTCTTCGCCCATCTTCACGACGTCATCCATGCGGTTGACTCGGGTGTCACTCCATTCGGAGATGTGGACGAGGCCGTCTTTGCCGGGGAGCACTTCGACGAAGGCGCCGAATTCCTTGATGGTGACCACGCGGCCACGATAGGTCTTGCCGACTTCGACTTCGCCGGTCATGCCTTCGATGATTTCGCGGGCACGGGCCATGCCGTCGGGATTATTCGAGTAGATGCGGACGGTGCCGTCGTCTTCGATGTTAATCTCGGCGCCGGTTTCAGCGACGATGCTCTTGATGTTCTTGCCGCCAGGTCCGATGACGAGACCGATCTTGTCGGGGTTGATCTTGAGGGTGATGATGCGCGGGGCGTAGGGCGACATTTCCGCCTTGGGCTGCGCGAGCACCTGACCCATGAAATCGAGGATCTGTGCGCGGGTGCGAACGGCGTCATCGATCGCTTCGAACATGATCTGAAGCGGGATGCCGGGGAGCTTGAGGTCGAGCTGGAAACCGGTGACACCTTCGCGGGTGCCGGCCAGTTTGAAATCCATGTCGCCGTAATGATCTTCGGAACCGATGATGTCGGAGAGAAGCGTGTAACGCTTCATGCTACCGGCTTCATCATACTCGGTCACGAGACCAACCGAGATACCCGCCACGGGAGCCTTGAGGGGCACGCCTGCATCCATGAGGGAGAGAACGCCGCCGCAGATGGAGGCCATCGAGGTGGAGCCGTTGGATTCCATAACTTCGGACGTCACGCGGATCGCGTAGGGGAAGTCTTGTTCGTGCGGGATCACCGGTTCGATCGAACGCTCGGCGAGAGCGCCGTGGCCGATTTCGCGGCGATTCTGCCCACCGACGCGGCCGGTTTCGCCGACGCTGAAGGGGGGGAAGTTGTAGTGGAGGATGAAACGCTTGGAGGTTTCGCCACCGGTGTACCCGTCGAGTTCCTGGGCTTCTTCGGCAGAGGCAAGCGTGGTCAAGCAAAGCGCCTGAGTCTCACCGCGGCTGAAGAGAGAGGATCCGTGCGAGCGAGGCAGCAAACCGGTCTCGCCACCGAGAACGCGGAGGTCCTTGATGCCGCGCCCGTCGGCGCGCTTGCTCTGGTCGAGAATGCTCTTGCGGAACGCTTTTTTCTGGAGGTACTCGAACGCGCTGGAAATGGCGAACGGAGTGGCATCGGGGAATTTCTCGAGGGTCTTGACCTTGACTTCTTCCTTGAGCTCGGCGACGGCCTTTTGGCGTTCGACCTTGCTGGGGCGATAGATGGCGCCTTCGATGCGGTCGCCCGCGATCTCGTACGCGAGGTCGAGCAGCTCTTGCTTGACGACGTAGAGCGGGGCGTTGCGCTTGGCCTTGCCAGCCTTGGCGGCGAGGTCCTTCTGCAAGTTGATGACGATCTGGACTTGTTCCTGGGCGTAGGAGAGCGCTTTCTTGAACTCCGCTTCGGGGAGAATCAGGGCGCTACCTTCGATCATGAGGATGTCTTTTTCCGTGCCGACGTAGACGAGATCGAGGTCGCTCTGGAGCATCTGGGCGTGCGTCGGGTTGCTGACGAACTGGCCGTTGAGGCGGGCGACGCGAATGGCGCCGATCGGTCCGGCGAAGGGAATGTCGGAAACCATCAGCGCGGCGGAAGCGCCATTGATGCTGAGGATGTCGGGATCATTTTCGCCATCGGCGGAAAGGAGGGTGGTGATGATCTGCGTGTCGTAGAGGTAGCCCTTGGGGAAGAGCGGACGCAGGGGGCGATCCGTCATGCGGCAGGTGAGCACTTCCTTTTCGGAGGGGCGACCTTCACGCTTGAAGTAACCACCGGGGAATTTACCGACGGCGGCCGCGCGTTCGCGGTATTCGACGGTCAGGGGGAAGAAATCTTGTCCTTCCTTGATGGTGGTGGCGGAGACGGCGGTGACGACAACAATCGTTTCGCCGTAGCGGACGGTGACGGCGCCGTCGGCCAATTTGGCAATCTTGCCAGTTTCAATAATAATGGGGAGCTGCCCGTAGGGGGCAGACACGGTAACAGGAGAACTCATGTGTTCCTTGGGTTAAAAACAAACGAAAACAACCCCGGTGAGAAAAGCATCGAGGAACACAGAGGACAATCAACCCTTCCGGCGAATGCTGAAAGGTTGATTGTTCTCTGGGGTTCGACCCGGTGCCTTGCTCGCGGCGGGGTTATTTGCGCAAGTTTAGTTTTTTGATGATGCTGTCGTAACGGCTCGGATTGGTCCGCTGCAAGTAGCTGAGCAACTTGCGACGTTGATTGACCATGCGAAGAAGACCGCGACGAGAGCTGTGATCTTTTTTGAACTGCTGCAAATGATTGGTCAGCTCGGTAATGCGCGCTGTGAGCAGGGCGACCTGAACATCGGCGGAACCGGTGTCCTTGTCGTGCAGACCAAATTCTTTGGAGACAGATACTTTTGCCAGACTTTCCATAAGGGGGTCGAGGTTAGTAGGTGCGGGAATGGAGGGCAAGCCGTTTTTTTGGAAATCGGATTGACGCACTCCGGGGGAGGTGGAAATCCCTTGCCAGCGCGCCGCCAACCTCCATAACCAGAAGGCGTAGCACAAGGGGCCGCACATGGATAAATCCATCACAGGCAGGGACGACGCACGCCACACGCATCCGCGCTGTCGGGCCTTTTATTGTCACCGCCCCTTTTCTTCCGGCTTTCGCCTTCCCTCGTCCTAATAAAATACCAAGTCGATCGTTATGCACCTGATGAAAACTCCCCGTTGGTTCTTCCGTCTGGCTGTTTGTGCCGTGGCTACCTTCGTTTTCCCGTCGCTGCACGCGCAGGATTTCGGCAAACAAATCCCGGAACCGCTGAAGAGTTGGCAGGATTGGGCGACTTGGGATGAGGCCCACCGGCGCTGCCCGACTCCGTATTTCGATGCGAGCAAACATCTCTGCTTCTGGCCGTCGCGGCTGGATCTGAAGCTGGAGGGCAAGTCGGGGCAGTTCGAACTCGGGCTGACGGTGTTTCATGAGACCTGGATTCCGCTGCTGGGCGGCTCCGAGATCTGGCCCTTCGACGTCAAAGCGAATGGCACGCCCGTGCCGGTGGTCGATCATAACGGCTGCCCCGCCGTGCTATTGAAGGCGGGGACGTACCGACTGACGGGCCGTTATTATTGGGACGAAATCCCGCAACGAATCGCCATTCCACCGGAAATCGGCGTGCTGTCGCTCACGCTCAACGGCAAGCGGGTGGACGCGCCGACATGGGATGCGGAGGGTTATGTGTGGCTCAAACGCTCGCGTGCGGAGGAGGAGACTGACAAAAATTTCCTCGCGGTGAAGGTCTACCGCGTGATCGATGACGGCATCCCGATGTGGCTGCGCACGGTGGTGGAACTCAGCGTTTCAGGCAAGAGCCGCGAGGAAGTGCTCGGCTCCGTTTTGCCGGAGGGCTGGCAACTGGCGAAAGTCGACAGCCCGCTACCGGTGTCGATCGACGAGAAAGGTCTGCTAAAGGTGCAAGTGCGCGCCGGCAAATGGATCGTGCGCGCGGACGCGTTCCGGCTGAATTCCGCCTCCTCTTTTAATTACCCCGCCGGGGTGACGCCGGTGGTGGAAGAGGAACTGGTGGCGTTCCGTTCGCAACCGGATTTCCGCATGGTGGAGGTTCGGGGCGTGCCGTCGATCGATGTGACGCAGACGACATTCCCTCCCGACTGGCGCGACCTGCCGGTCTATCGCTGGGAAACGAAAGGCGCTTTCCAGTTGGAAGAACGGATGCGCGGCATGGGCCTGCAAAAACCGGAAGGCCTGCGCGTGGCGCGGGAATTGTGGCTCGATGACAACGGTCGCGCCTTCACGTTCCGCGATCATATCAGCGGAAACAATCAGCAGATCTGGCGGCTCGACGCGGCGGAGAATCAAAACCTCGGTTCCGTGCGGAGCAATGGCCAGGGGCAGCTCATTACGCGCAATCCGCAGAACAATGCGCCCGGCGTGGAATTGCGTGCGCGCAATCTGAATCTGGAAGCGACGGGACGCATGCCGCGCGACGGAAAAATTTCCGCAACCGGCTGGCGCGCCGATGCGGACTCGTTGCGCGTGACGGTGCATCTGCCTCCGGGCTGGCGGTTGTTCGCGCTCTTCGGCGTGGACTATGTGAGCGGCGATTGGTTGACCGCGTGGACGCTGCTGGATTTGTTCCTGCTGCTGGTCTTCTCGCTGGCGGTGTACAAACTGTGGGGTGTTCCGATGGGAGCGCTCGCATTCGCCGCGTTTGGACTGGCCTATATGGAGCCCGGCGCACCGCGCTATCTGTGGCTCTTTCTCCTCTTCCCGCTGGCGCTGCTGCGGGTGATGCCGGAGGGCTGGCTCCAACGCGTGGTGCTGGCGTGGAAGTATGTCGCCATGGTTTTTCTTCTGCTCGCACTCGTGCCGTTCGTGGGGCGTCAAATCCAATCCGCGATCTACCCGCAACTGGAAGCCAAGCGGGGCTACGGTGGCAGCTTGATGGCGCTGGGGGGTGCCCAGCAAGAGATAGACTTTGTCAACGCGCGCCCCGTCGCGAGCGGAGCCTACTCACCGGCGACAGCGATGTCTCCTGAGCCCACCACCAATAACGAGTCCTCCGACAGCTTCTCCCTTTCTTCCCGTTCCCCATTGAAGGCAAAGATGAGCAAAGCCTATTACAATGATAATCTCCAGTACGACACCAAGGCCCGCATTCAAACCGGTCCCGGCGTTCCCGACTGGCAATGGCGAACCGTGTCCTTTGGTTGGAATGGTCCGGTAAAAGCCTCGCAGCAATTCCATCCGATTCTCATTCCATTGCCATTGCAGCGACTGCTTACGATCCTGCGCGTGGGTCTGCTCATCGCGCTGGCAGCACTGTTACTCGATGCGCGGAAATGGAAGTTGCCCCCGCTCACCCTTCCGCAGGGCACGCGAACCGCCGCTCTCGCCGCGCTTTGCAGCCTCGGCTTCTTTGGTTTCGCCACGACTCCGGCCCACGCGCAGATCCCCGATGACAAGTTGATCAAGACCTTGCACGACCGCCTGCTGAAACCGTCCGATGCGTATCCGAACGCCGCCGACATTCCTTCCGTCGTCATCACGCTACGCGACAAGCAACTCACGATTGAGGCGGAAATCCATGCCGCCGTTCCCGTCGCCGTACCGCTACCGGGCCGGTTGCCGGCGTGGTCACCCGTGCGCGTGACTGTCGATGGCAAAACCGATGCCGCTGTGCGTCGCGATGACGGCTATCTCTGGGTGGCGCTGCCCGCGGGAGTGCATCGCGTCCATGTGGAGGGTCAACTGGCCAATGTGACAGAATGGGAATGGGCCTTCCAACTCAAACCGCATCGCGTGACCATTGACGCCCCCGGCTGGACCTACACGGGCGTGCGGCCCGATGGCACTCCGGAATCGCAGGTCTTCTTCGCGCAGAAACAGAAATCAGCCACCTCCGAGGCGAGTTATGAACGTCAGGACTTGCGCTCCGTCGCCGTGCTGGACCGCAGTCTGGAACTCGGTCTGGTCTGGCAGGTGCGCAATACCGTCACACGGCTGTCGCCACCGGGCCGCGCCATTTCGCTGCGCATCCCGCTCCTGCCGGGAGAAAAAGTTCTCTCCGCCACGGAGACAGTGAAGGACGGTTACATCGAAGTGCGCCTCGGCGCGCAGGAATCGGAATTCTCGTGGGAAAGCGAGCTGACCATCGGCAAGCAACTCGTGCTCGCCACGCAACCGAATGATGCGTGGATCGAACGGTGGAAGCTGGTGGCGTCGCCGGTGTGGAATGTCTCCTTTGCCGGACTTGCTCCGGTCTTCGAGCCAAGCCAGAACGATCTCGTGCCCACGTGGCAACCGTGGCCGGGGGAAAAAGTGACGTTGAACATCAACCGGCCCGAAGCCATCAACGGCGCGACGGTGACCATCCAGAATGTCACGGAGCGCGTCCGGGTCGGCGAGCGTCAACGCACCACGAACCTCACGCTAAAATTACAGTGCAGCGTCGGGGAGGATTTCATCATCGGACTGCCGGCTGAAGCGGAAGTCACCTCACTGACGCAAAACGACAAAACCATTCCCGTGCGCAAGGATGGCCCCAAGCTCGTGGTGCCGTTGCGCCCCGGCGAGCAGCAGATCAATATGGAGTGGAAATCGAATATTCCCCTCGGACTGGCCACGCGCACCGAGGCAATCCAGTTGCCGGTGGAAAGCACGAATATTTCCACCACGGTCGAACTGCCCGCCAGCCGCTGGGTGTTGTGGACGTGTGGTCCGTTGCGCGGACCGGCGGTGCGGCTCTGGGGAATTCTCGCCGTCTCGCTCGTCGCGGCGTGGCTACTGGGCAAAGTCCCCTTCTCCCCGTTGCGCCCCACGGAGTGGGCCTTGCTCGTCATCGGCCTGACCCAGGTGGCGCTGGTACCGGCGTTGCTCGTCATCGGCTGGTTCTTCGCCCTCGTGCTGCGCGGGCAGGAGAAATTCCAGCAGCAAAGGACTTGGCTTTACAATGCCGGGCAACTGGCAGTTCTGGCTCTGACTGTCGTGATGCTGGCGAGCCTGTTGCAGGTCGTGCATGCCGGACTGCTCGGCCGACCGGATATGTTCATCGAGGGGAACGGCTCGGACAACTCCGAGCTGAATTGGTTCCTGGCCCGCACCGCACTGGAATTGCCGCAACCGTTCGTCTTCTCCGTCTCGATCTGGTGGTACCGGCTCCTGATGTTGCTGTGGTCCCTGTGGCTGGCGACGGCGCTACTGCGCTGGCTCAAATGGGGCTGGGCGCAGTTCAATACGGGCAGTCTCTATCGCACCATTTGGAACGATCCGACACAGCCTTCGCAGGAACCGCCGTCCACGCCCAAGGAGTATTGACGAAACAAAGGCCCGTTGCGACCGCTCACCGAACCGCCGCTCTGCTAAGCGGCGGCGACGTAATGGATGCCGTAATCGGCGCTGATTTTCACGAGTCGCGCCATGTCGGGCGGACCTCCGCGACTGAATTCTTCCGCGCAGCGGGCGAAGAATTGATCGAAGCCGGAAGGAGTGGCGGTGATTTGCATGCGCAAGGGGGTATCGCCCACATTTTGGAAGGTATGCACCGAGCCGCGCGGGGCGAACACGACACCGCCGACGGGAACATCGGTCCATTGACCTTTGTCGTAGAAGCGAGCTTTCCCTTCGAGTACGACGAAGAGTTCGTCCTCGCGGAGGTGGTAGTGCGGGGGCGGTCCACCGCCGGGCGGGGTGACATTCGTCCAGAGGGTGAGCTGTTGACCGGTCTGGCTGCCGTCGAGATGGAGATGCATCTCGTCGCCAAAAGCACGGATAAGCCGGGTTTGTCCGGGGGGATGGACGATGACGGGAGGGGCGGCGGTGGGGACGGCTTGAAACATAGGATTTGAAGACTTAAACGCTCTGGAGGCCCCAACTTGCAGCCCGATTATCTCAGCGGGGTGAAACACTCGCTTTAGGAATGGCGGTGAAAGGTCGATACACCGGGTTATGGCCGGGGAGAACGTGGAGACAGGCCGGCGCGAGTTGGCCGACAAGGAAGTCCTTTTCGTCGAGGGACAACCGTGGGATGGCCTCTACAAGGTCGATTCGGGCGCGATTGAAATCTACCGCGAACGCGATGGAAAAGTGATCCTACTGGGGGTCGAAACCGTCGGCAGTCTGATCGGTACGGCCACCCTGCTGAGCCGTCAACCCCGCCTGGCCTCGGCGCGGGCGCGCGGACCGAGCGTGGTATCCTATCTGCCGCTCGCTCCGACGGAATCGTTGCTGAACAGCATGCCGCCCTGGGGCAAGGCGATCATCAAGGATTTGCTCTACGATTTGAATGCGACGGACGAGCATCTGATCGAGGCGTCGCTGCGGGCAGACAGTGTTCCGGATTCGGGACCGTTGCCGGTCGTGGCGGTGCAAAAGTTTTTGGAAGGCCTGTGCTGGTCGCAGGGTTATCGACCGGCCACGTATGGCGGCAAGGCGGTGGAGGTGCTTCCTCTCGGTGATCTCGGCACGTGGCTGGGACCGGTTCTGAGAGTGCCTGCGGAAAAAGTACGCGGTGCGTTGTGCGCATTGCAGGCGGCTCGCTTGGTGCGGGTGGAAGAAATCGAAAACCTGGGACCGTGCCTGTTGCGAATGAAATCTTAAAATCTATCCACAAGCCCATTGGTTGTTCATCGAACCGCCCTACAGCTCGCAACCAAGATTCAGCGCTAAACTTTCTGCCAAGAGGGAGCGGACGACATGGGTTTCGTGTAACGGCGAGGTCTGCCGAGGTAGCGAATCCGGCGAAAGGGCGGAAGTGGATTGAGCTTCGGTCGGGCGGAAAACAGCAGCCTGCAACCCAGACGATAAAAAGACGGCGCCAATAATACCAGTAACGGGAGAATCCAACCGATGACGCGCAGTGAACCACCGAAGTCTTGGAGAGAACTCAATGCGTCGCTTTGTTTGGCAAGAACTACGCCTGCGATGGCGATGAGGCCAAGGAGGAGGGTGACGATTTTGACCGATAGTTTCATGATGTGGATCTCCCTCGATAGACGGGAACGCCCTCGGCGTCCTTTAAAGGGAATCGGTGCGAGCAAGGTAAAAAATGAACGATTTTTTGCAGTGCAACTACGCTCGGAATGACGGAGTGTGATGACGAATGTGTAAGGCTGATATGCTCCGCTAAGCCAGTAGGTCCAGCGTCACACTGGTTACCTAGAACTGAACGATCTCTTCGTCTTCTTCGGGAAGGGCGATCTTGGCCGTCTTACGGGTAGGCACGACGGATTGCTCGCGCTTGAGGGGCTCGGCTTCACCGGGCATGGTCTTGACCGATTCCCGTTCGAGCAGGTCGGCGGGCAGGAGCATGCGAATGGGGATCTGCGGATTCTGCATCTCGTTGAGGAGATAGCTGGCGGCAAAACAACCAATCTCGCGCGGGTGAATATCGAGCGAGGTCAGGGGCGGGTCGCCGATCGCGCCGAAGATGCTGTTGTCAGCACCAGTGACAGAGACCTGTTCGGGAATCTTGAATCCGCTCTGGCGGAGTTCGGCCATGAGCTCGAACGCTTCCCGGTCGCAGGAACAAATAATGGCGGTGGGGCGCGGTTCCATCGCTTGGAACATCAACGCCGCCCGATTCGCCATGCTGCTGTGGTGGCGGTTGTCGAAAACGAGGTCGTAAATCGGCTTGAGTCCGGCCCGGCGCATACCGAGTTCGTAACCGATAAAGCGTTCGTTGAAACCGTCATGGGAATAAACCGCAGTGGTGTAATAAGCGATGACGCGGTGATTGCGGTCGAGGAGATGATTAACCATCGTCTCGATGCCGCCCTGATTGTCACTGCAGACACAGCCGAGTTCGCGCTCGCGGATAGTCGCGTTGCCAAGGAGCACAGCGGGAATCTCCTCCTTGATGACGTACTGGCGCAGCGATTGTTCGGTGTAACTCGCGAAGGCAACCGCGTCGATGCGGTTGGAGCGGAACTCCCGCAGGGTCTCGAGCTTCTGGTCAACGCTCTCAAATTCGGAGCGGAAGATGGTTTCGATGTGCTGCTCACGCAACACTTCTTCAAAACCGATGAGATAGTCCTGAAAGATCCCGTACCATGTGGCGAAAATGTTGGAGTTGAGGAGAAACACCACGCGACCCTGCCGTTGGTGATCGGGAATGAAGATGGTGCGGAAGGTGTCGCCGTGCTTTTCGATCAGGTCATCGTTTTCCAGATGAAGCAAGGCCTCCTCCACTGCCGACTTGGGAATGCGGGTGGTGTGCACCAGCTTCTGAATCGTTGGCAGCGTGTCGCCAAAGTAATGACTTCGAACCAGCGTCCGTAACAAGGCGTACGCGTGATCCTTTAATCCGGCACTGGCCGAAATACCTTCTGGATGGCCCCCCGTTTCCATAACTAAACTTTATCTTTCAGATCGTCTCAATACAAGCAATTCCCGCAATCGCGACGAAACTAAATGATGACATCTCCTTGTCTTCTTTTATCGGCGTTTGGACCGCCTTTTTTAAGAAGGACTTCCACCCCATGCCCAGGTCCCTAAATCGGGCATTTTTGTCAAGAGGGTCCAGCGTCACGTTGGCCGGGTTGACTCAGGAGATGAGTATTGCTAGGCTTTAACCCTTAACTTAATTCATTATATGAGCCATCCTTCTACTGCTACCCGTTCCAAGGGCGCCGCCGTGCGCTCGCGTTTAGGCAATAAAATGAAGGGCTCCGACGTCGTCGTGGCCTGCCTGGAGCGGGAAGGCGTCGATACGATTTTCGCTTACCCCGGTGGCTCGACACAGTACCTGCACCAGTCGTTCACAAAGTCGAAGAAGATCCGCGTGATCCTGCCCCGTCACGAACAGGGCGGCGCGTTCATGGCAGGCGGTTACGCCCGCGCCAGCGGCAAAGTGGGAGTGTGCATGGCGACCTCCGGTCCCGGCGCGACGAACTTGCTGACCGGTCTCGCGGACGCCTACATGGATTCGATTCCCGTGGTGGCCATCACGGGTCAGGTTCCGCGCCCGATGATCGGCAAGAACGCCTTTCAGGAAACCGACGTGTTCGGCATGACGCTGCCGATCGTGAAGCACAGTTATCTGGTGATGGATGTGAACGATATTCCGCGCATCATCAAGGAAGCCATTTATATCGCCACCAGCGGCCGGCCCGGCCCGGTGCTGATCGATATTCCCAAGGATGTGCAGATGTCGGAGACGCAACCGGTGTTTCCCGACAAGGTGGAACTGCGCGGTTACAATCCCTGCCCGAAGGCGGACGACGTGGCGCTGCATGAAATGCTCGGCCTGATCGAAAAAGCCGAACGCCCCGTTCTGTATTGCGGCGGCGGCATCATCACGGGCGAAGCGTCGAAGGAACTCCGTGAGTTCGTGGAGCTGACCGGCATCCCGGTGGCCACGACGATCATGGGCTGCGGTGCGTTCCCGGAAACGCACCCCCTGTCGCTGAAGTGGCTGGGCATGCACGGCACGGTGTACGCCAATTACGCCGTGAATGAAGCCGATCTGCTGCTCGCCGTGGGCGTGCGCTTCGATGACCGCGTGACCGGCAAGGTCTCCGAATTCGCGAAGCACGGCACGATCGTTCACATCGACATCGATTACTCCGAGTTCAACAAGAACAAGGACGTGCATCTGCCGATCCTGAGCGATGTGAAGTACGCGCTCAAGCGGCTCAATACGATCATCCGCAAGGAAGGCCGCCGTCGCAAGACCTTCGCACCGTGGCTTGAGAAGATCGAGGGCTGGAAAAAGAAGCACCCCCTTTCGTACACCGATCATGTCGACAAGATCGCGCCGCAACTGGTCATCAGCATGCTGGATGAGCTCACCAAGGGCGATGCGATCATCGCGACGGGCGTGGGCCAGCACCAGATGTGGGCCGGACAGTTTTACCAATACACGCATCCGCGCACGTTCCTCACCTCGGCTGGTCTCGGCGCGATGGGCTTCGGCTATCCGACCGCCCTCGGCGCGAAGGTGGCGAAGCCGAATCGTCAGGTGATCGACATCGACGGCGATGGCAGCTTCCTGATGAATGTGCAGGAACTCGCGACGGCAAAGGTGGAGAAGATCAATGCGAAGGTGATCATCCTGAATAACCAGCATCTCGGCATGGTGGTGCAGTGGGAAGATCGTTTCTTCGCGAGCAATCGCGGCAACACGTACCTGGGTGATCCCGACAGCCGCCACGAAATCTATCCGGATTACGTGACGATCTGTCAGGGCTTCGGCATCCCGGCGGAACGGGTCAACCACAAGCACGAATTGCGCGCGGCGCTCGAGCGGATGCTCGCGGCGAAGGGCTCCTACGTGCTGGATGTGACCGTGCCGTACACGGAACACGTGCTGCCGATGATCCCGGCAGGCAAAACCGTCAAGGACATCCTGTTCGAATAAACACCGACGCTTCGCTGAAAAAGACACAGGCCGCGGAATTCGTTCCGCGGCCTGTGTTGTTTCGGGGTGTATGAAAACTTGAACAGCCGGAAATCCTTATCGCCATTGCGGCTTCGCTTCGATAGCAATAAAAGGGTCTATGCGCATTTTGATTGTTCCCGACAAATTTAAAGGTTCACTGACTGCCGCCCAAGCCGCCAAATCGATCGCCATCGGCCTCCGGGCGGTCAAACCCAAAGCGAAGATCACGCAGCTTCCCCTCTCCGACGGCGGCGAAGGATTTGTCGAAACCATCGTCCAGGCCCGGCACGGTCGCATGGCCTCGATGAAGACAATCGATCCGCTCGGTAAACCGTGCCGCGCGCACTATGGCATCCTCCCCGACGGTACGGCGGTCGTGGGTCTGACAGAAGCGTCCGGACTGTGGCGCGTGCCGCCGAAACAGCGCAACCCTGGCACGGTGACCGTCGTGGGTACAGGTCAAATTTTAGCGAAGCTGGTGGAGAACGGTTGCGCGCGCATCATCCTCGGCATTGGTGGCAGTGCGACGACGGATGGCGGTATCGGACTCGCCGCGCCGCTGGGCTTTCGGTTCCTCGACAAGAAGGGCAATGCGATCCCCCTGCATGGCGAAGGTCTCGGCAAACTCGCGCAGATCATCGCGCCGAAGAATAAAATCAAAACGGAGTTCATCGTCGCCACGGATGTCGATAATCCCCTCTACGGTCCCAATGGGGCCGCGGTCCAATTCGGTCCGCAAAAAGGCGCCACGCCCGCGCAGGTGCGGCGGCTCGATGCGCATCTGAAGCAACTGGCGACAGTCGCCAAGGAATCGCTCGGCCACAGCGGTCACGCCGAGGCGGGAGCGGGTGCCGCCGGTGGTTGCGGTTACGGCTTGATCACTTTCCTCAAGGCGAAGCGCGTGACGGGCTTTGATTTGTTCCGGCAATGGACCGCGCTGGATGTGCTCATCGAGAAACATGATCTCGTCATCACAGGCGAAGGGTGTCTCGACAAAACTTCCACGCAAGGCAAAGGCCCGTGGGCGGTGGCGCACCTCGCCAAGAAGCATGGCAAGCCGGTCTGGGCCGTCTGCGGCGCGTGTCGCCTTCCCAAAGGGAAGACGCCGTTTGCGGCGATCAGCGAGATTCTGCCGCATGCCCCCAATTTGGCCACCGCCCAAAAACGGGGAGCCTTTTATTTACGTCATATTGCACAGGATTTGGCACGGAGCATGATGTAATCACGGTCGGCAATCATGAACTCGACACGACAGACGCAGTGGAACGGCACCCTTCTGGTGCTGGCCCTGCCACTGCTCGGTCTCATTGTGATTCCGCTGGTGGCACTGCTCCTCGGCACGACGCCAGATCAGCTCTATAGAAGCGCTCTGGAGGAAAGCACTCTCCAGGCGATTCGATTGAGCCTCATCACCAGCGTCATCAGTACGCTGCTGGTCGTCGCTGGTGGAACGCCGGTCGCAGTGCTATTAGCAAACCCCCAATTCCGCTGGAGACATCTGATTGATCGCTTGCTGCAACTGGTCATCGTGTTGCCGCCTGCCGTCGCAGGGATCGCCTTGCTACTCGCTTTTGGCCGTCGCGGTCTGATCGGTCATTGGCTAGCGGATCTCGGCATTGCCGTAGTGTTCACGCCAGTGGCCGTCGTGATGGCGCAATGCTTCGTTTCTGCGCCGTACTTTATCAAAGCCGCCATGGTGGGACTGGCGGGAGTCGATCCGGAACTCAAACTCGCAGCGAGTCTCGAAGGAGCCAGCCCGTGGCAGATCTTTCGGCGCATTACACTCCCGCTGGCATGGCGCGGGTTCGCCGCCGGGGTGGCCCTCGCCTGGACACGTGCGCTGGGCGAGTTCGGCGCAACCATCGTATTTGCGGGCAATTTCCCCGGGCGCACGCAGACGATGCCGCTCGAGGTTTATGTCTCGTTCGAGTCACGTTTCGAGCAGGCCGTGACGCTTTCTGTCATCTTGCTCGCAGTCGCGATCGCCATTATGTTTTTAGTCCACGTCACCACCACCTTTCAGGATGAACGTACTTTATGAAATCGAATCCCGTCCCATCTTTTGTCCGCAATGCCACGACCGATGATATTCCCGCCATGGTGGAGTTGATCCGCCTTCTCTTTTCCATCGAAGCTGATTTCGCCATTGATGCCGCCAAGCAGCGGCGCGGACTGGAGTTGCTAATCTCAACTCCTTCCCACTCATGCGTGCTGGTGGCGGTGACCGGAGAACTGGTAATCGGGATGTGCACCGGACAAATCGTGATCTCCACTGCCGAGGGCGCGCCGTCCGTCTGGGTGGAAGATGTGGTGGTGGCCGAGGCGTATCGCAGTCAGGGCGTGGCGACGAAGCTCCTCGCTCATCTGGAAGCGTGGGCCAAATCACAGGGAGCCACGCGCCTACAACTACTCACCGAATTGGAAAATACGTCCGCGCTGAAATTTTATCACCGCCAAAACTGGTTGCGCACCCGCCTCATTGCGCTGCGCAAGCTGATCGGGTCATCCTGAGGTTGTCAAAGGACGCGTGGGAGGGGTGAGGATGTGGCGATCTACGTGAAATCTGCGTTTACACGTAGCGTTCGCTGAGCATGAGCGCGGCGGATTCGTCGAGTTGCTCGCGGCGGCGAATTTCCTCGAAGCGCGAAAGCAGGTCCTCCACCCGGAGACGCGCTTTGTCCGCGCCGCGCAAGTCGTGTAAGATCTGGCCGCGATGCATCATGATGAGACGGTCACCGAGATTGACCGCCTGCTGCATGGAGTGCGTCACCATAAGGGTGGTGAGACGATCCCGCGACACGACCTCCTCTGTGAGCCGGATCACCTGGTCCGCGCTTTTCGGATCGAGCGCGGCGGTGTGTTCATCGAGGAGGAGGAGTTGCGGTTCGAGCCACGTCGCCATGAGCAGTGTGAGCGCCTGGCGTTGGCCGCCGGAGAGACTGCCCATCGCATTATCAAGCCGATTCTCCAAGCCCATGCGTAGCGTGGCCACGCGGTCGCGCAGGTTGTGCATCAACTTCGGTGACAGCGCCCAGCTCAGGCCGCGATGTTTGCCCCGGCGCGCGGCGAGCGCGAAGTTTTCTGCAATCGACATGTGCGGCGCGGTGCCACTGAAGGGACTTTGAAAAACGCGGCCGATCAACTTCGCGCGTTGATGTTCCTTCCAGTTCGTGATGTTCTGGCCCGAGAGCGAAATGGTTCCTTCGTCGACAAAGAAGGAACCGGCCACCGCATTGAGCAGGGTCGATTTACCGGAGCCGTTCGTGCCGAGCACGACAACAAAACTCCCCTTCTCGATATTGAGATTGATGCCTTGCAGGGCGCGAACTTCATTGACCGTGCCAGCATTGAAGGTCTTGCGGATGCCGTGAAGCTCAAGCATGACGACCTCCCTTGCGCGAGAGCGAGCGCACAATCTGCGGCAGCACCAATGCGGACAGCACGAAAATCGCGGTCATCAATTTGAGATCGTTCGGATTCAATCCCCACCGCAACGCGATGGCGACCAGTTCGCGGAATAAAATCGAACCCATCACGGTGCCGAGCAACGCGAGACCGAGACTGCGCGAGCCGGTAAGCGCTTCGCCGATGATGACGCTGGCGAGCCCCCACACGACCATGCCCAAGCCCATCTGCGCGTCGCTGAATCCCTGATATTGCGCAAGCAACGCGCCGGAGAGCGCAATGAGTCCGTTGGCGAGCGAAACGCCGAGGATCGTGTTCCATTCCACGTCGGAGCCTTGCGCCTTCACCATCTGATCGTTGTCGCCGGTGGCGCGCATGACGGTGCCGAGGTTGGTGCGGAAAAAGAGATAGAGCACGCCTGCCACCGCGAGCGCCATGCCGAGGGAAAACAGCAGCGCCGTGACGTCGTGCGCGCTGGCGTCCCAGCCGAAAACATTGATCGTGTCGGTCCCGAACCAGTTATGCGAGAAGAGTGTCTTCACATCCATGAGCGGCACATTGCTGCGCCCCATGATGCGCAAGTTGACCGAGTACAACGCGGTCATGACGAGAATACCGGCGAGGAGTCCGTTGATGCGGAACTTGGTGTGCAGCACACCTGTCACCGCTCCGGCCACCATGCCGCCGAGCATGCCGGCAATCGTCGCCACAGTTGGTGACGTATGGAAATTGACGAGCATCACTGCCGCGATGGAAGCACCGAGGGTGATGGAGCCTTCCGTCGTGATGTCGGGGAAATTAAAGATACGGAAGGTAATGTACACCCCAAGCGCGAGCAGGGAGAGAATCAAGCCAACCGTGAGCGCGCCGATCAATAGCGTCATAAAGCCACCTCCGCCGGTGCGATCCAACATGCTCCCCGGAAAAATTCGCTCTCGCCCGCGCCGTGCACCTCGCGCATGTCGGCGAGCAAGTGGAGAACGCCTTCGAGATGTTGATTCTGGAACAAGCCGCTGATGGTTTCTTTCAAATCGATTTTTCCCTTCTGCACCGGACGATAGGAAAACGCCGCCGCGTGGAAATGACCAATCAATTTCGGGTCGCTGCCAATCGGTCGTAGGAACGGCGCGAGATGCGTATCCGAGCCGTCACTGACAACGCCAATCACGACACACACACAGTCGGTGTGCGCACGTTCCGCAGTGAAGGAAAACCAGTCGCGGATGCCGGGGAAGTCAAACACCTTACCTCCCGGAGCCCCAACCGGGGCTCGTTGCAACGTGGCGCCGACGAGGCTGGAAGCTTCCGCCACCATGGCAATCACCGCGAGTGAACCACCCGATTGCGCGAGCGCGGTACGGGCGATTTCCTCCATGCCGATGCGACCGCGAAGTGCTTTGGGTTCGTAGCGCAGGAGCTTGGAAAATTTGCCGTGACAGGCGAGACCGTAAAGCAGTTGAAACTTTGGAATGAGCGCGCCTTCGCTAATGATGTAATCCGGCGTGCGCGAGCCATCCGTGGGATGACAAGCTCCGGCTCCCGCCACGGCGAGAATTTCGCCAAAGCGACCGGAGCAATCAGCGAAGTCGGTACCGAATGCGCCCAGACCGATACCAAGCGAACCCTCAGGAAAATCCACTGGCTGTGCGGCCGTGAAAGCGGCCGTACCCAGCATCGCCGGATCGCCCACCGCGCGGCAACGTTGCGCGGGAAAGGAACCGAGCGAGTGCGCTTCAAAGGTCGCTTGTTCGGATTCGAGCTGTTGTGTGGCGGGCTCAGCCGAGGCCCGCCCAGCGGCAGTCGGCAAGATGGACCCGCCGGAGAGCAGATTGCCCAAACCGGAAAGTTCCAGCACGTTGCGCACCGGCTCCGAGCAGCGGGGAATGACAAACTCGCCCTGAATGGTCATCAATTCCTTGTACGCGTTGAGCAGCGCGGAAATACCAGCAGAACTCAGGTAGAGCACCTGGTCCATGTCGAGATGGATGCGGTGCGCGCCGCTGCGAATGCCCGCCGAAATTGCGGCCTGGACGTGATTGCTCCACGTGGCATCGAGTCGTCCCTTGAGGATCAACGTCAAAACTTCGCCATTCTTCTGCTGGGAAATTTCCATGATCGATTACTTTTTGCCCTCGTTTTTGCGGAGGGCCCCATCCGCCGTGATAATTTCATCCGCGCGCGCCACAAACGATTCCGGGAAATGCCACGGATCCCGCAGCCCCTTCAGGACCCCGTAATTAAGCAGGATGCGTTCCGGCAGCACATTGGTTACTTCGATATCGGCGGGACTTTCCCCTCGCAGGACGCGAACAGCAAGCGCGCCCACGCCGCGACCGACCTCCTCATAATTCGCACCAAGGTCAAAGAGCGTGCCACTTTTCACATGGCCGGAGATATTCGAGAACACCGGGATGCGATTCTTCTGCGCCACCTTGGTCACCGTATCAATGCCGGTATTCACCGTCGCATCGCCACCCGTCCAGATCGCCTGCACGCCACGGCTCACGAGCGAACCGGCAGCTTCATTCACATCCGAGGTTTTTTCCACCGACGCTTCGAGCAAGGTGATCTTGAGTTCCTTGCAGATCGCGCGCGCCTTGGCCGTGCAGACCTCGGAGTTCACCTCAGCCGGATTCCAGATCACGCCGACGGTTTTCAATCCCGGATAGAGCGCCTTCGCCTGACGGAAGATTGCCTCGACCGGCTGGAAGGTGCCCATGCCGGTCAGGTACGGCGGCTTTTCCTGGGGCGGCCCACGCACAATGCCCACGCCCGCGATGAAGGGATCAGTCACCGCGCCGAATAAATGCGTCGTGCGATCTCCACCTTTGTTGGCCGACGCCACCGCTTGCAGGCAAACCGTGCTGGCCGTGATGATGAGGCGATAGGAGCCATCCGTGATTTGCTTGGCCACGAGATTCGCTGTGGCCACATCTCCCTCCGCATTGAAGCGGAAAACACGGATCGTCTTGCCATCCACAAATCCGCCCTCAGCCAGCGTGTGGATCGCGCCCTGGCAGAAATCATCGAGGATCGCGCTGGAGCTGAATTGGAAAACCGCCACAGAGGGCAGCTTGACCTCGGTTTTGGGCTGGTGACGACGCGAGCCCCAGTCCGCTCCCAAAAGGACGGCCGCTGCCAGCAGGATCAGGCCCAGACCAAGTGCCAGTCGTTTAAAAGAACCAAGCATCGCGCGGAGTTATGCGGAAAGGGTTAGGGGGAAGCAAGGTTTTTTCTGTTTTGTCACAATTTCGCGTCGGGACGAAAAGTCTTTGACTTTACTAAACTAATAAACACATTATTCAACCTAATATGAATTTGCGCGTGATCGAAGCAGCGGCGGATTACACTCATCTGGCCTTGAGCGGACGTCTGGATATTGTCGGTGTTGGAGCCATTGAAACCCAATTCACCGGCTACACGGCCTCCCGTCACAAGCCCGCTTTTGTTGATCTCTCCGAAGTCACGTTCATTTCCTCGCTCGCCATCCGCCTTTTCATCAGTGTGGCGAAATCTCTCGAAGCAAATCAAGCCCGGCTGATTCTCATCAATCCCCAGCCAAACATTCGCGAGACACTGCGCCTCTCCAACATCGAGGAGTTCATCCCCATCGTCACGGGCAAAGACGAGGCGCTGTCCGCTTGCAAGGCGTAAACGGAAAACGGGTCACCAGACGCGCCTTGAGTTTTTCGCCGCTTTCGAACAGTCTCGCCTTCATTCATGAAGAAGACCGAACTTGAGGTACGACTCGGCAACGATTATGCCGAGTTGCCGCGCATGATCGACTCAGTGGAGGAATTTCTCCAGTCTCACGACGCCCCTTCTGCCATCGCCTACAAAGCCCACCTCGCCCTCGAAGAGATGTGCACCAACATCATCAAGTACGGGTATGATGACGCCAACGCGCACGAGATTCTCATTCACCTGTGCCAGGAACCGAACCGCCTCACCATCCGTCTCGAAGACGACGGCCACGAGTTCAATCCCCTCTCCTCGGCCGAGCCCGATCTGGACAAACCCCTGGCCGAACGGCCCATCGGCGGACTCGGCATTCACCTCGTGAAAAAGTCGATGTCCGCCCTCGATTATCGCCGCGAAAACGGCCGAAATATCCTCGAGATGCGACTCGATTATTAGGGTCTTTGCGGGAATTTATATCGATTAATAATATCTCTATTTTAGAGACAATTTGACGTGCATTTCCTGGGGGATATGCGATAGTACGGCTATGGGTGTTCCTCCACTCATCTACCGGCTGAAGAATGACTTTCAGGAGTTAAGCCGACTCATGGATGCCGTGGAGCAGTATAGCCTGATTCAACGGCTCGATTCCCGGACCACCTACGCACTCAAGCTTGCCGTCGAAGAGATCATCACCAACACGATCCTCTACGGCTACGAAAGCGACCGCGCCCACGAAATCGAAGTGCGCGTGACGGTGGAGGACGATGAATTGATCCTCGAGATCACCGACGACGCCCGTCCCTTTAATCCGCTTCGTGTTCCCGCTCCAGCTATGGCGATGGCCGGCGGTGGCGAATCCGAAAGCATGGAGACTCCCGCGAGTCTCGGACTCTTCCTCGTTCGCGAGGTCATGGACGATCTGGAATACCGACCCCAGCCCCATGGTAACATGCTGGTCATGCGCAAGCGGCTGGGACGCAGCCCGAGCATGGGCCGCAGTTGAGTGCTGGGGATCGAATCGTCCAGGGGCGCGTTACGACGCGCCCCTTCTTTTTGGCCTGATTTTACGCCCGCAAAAAGTCTCTGCGAAAGTGACTTGCGTTGCGGGACGCTAACCAGTAGTAGTGAAAGAGCGCAACCTACCCCCTTCTTATGCAAACTGAAACGAGCAAAGTGGATTCCATTGACGTCGTCGCCATCTCCGGTCGTCTCGACCCTGCCGCGGCCATAGAACTCAAGAAGGTTTTCACTCCCCTGCTCAGCGCCGGAGCCACCAAGCTCGTCGTCGACATGGCCGCCGTGGAATACATCGGCAGCGCCGGATTACGCGAACTTTTCTTCGCTGCCAAGAGCCTCGAACGCGCCGGTGGCAAACTAGTCTGCTGCTCGCTCCAGCCCGAAGTGCAACGCATTTTTGACATTGCCGGTTTCTCCATCCCCTACCAAGTGTTTGCCACACGGGATGAAGCCGTCAAAGGCCTCTAACCGGCCTTGAGTCCACGCTTCGACCCGTGGCATTGCGGCCCCGGGTCGGAACGTAGTTGTGTTTTATGTTCGACCTAAATCTCCGCAATAAGATCATCATCCTGGGCGTCCTCGCCGCGCTGGTGCCGACTGTCACCGGCTCCCTTCTCGTTTACTGGAAGGAACAGCGCGTCAACGCACAGATGCAAAAGGCCATCGACAACTATAGCTACCAGTTGATCGACCGCGCGGCTGATGATGCGTACAGCACCGTCGAAATCTCGAATTCGATGATCCAAAAGTACGTCGACCATTCCCTCAGCATGGGACAGTCCCTGCTGAAGTACGGTGGCGAAGTGCACTTCACCAACCCGAATGTCACCTGGAATGCCATCAACCAGTTCAATCTGAAATCCACCACCGTCTCCCTCCCCCGGTTCATGGTGGGCAATACGTGGCTTCAGCCCAACCCGGATTTCAAGATCAAAACCCCCATTATCGATGAAGTCACCGACATCACCACGGCCACCTGCACCATCTTCCAGAGAATAAATGAGGCCGGCGATATGTTGCGCGTCGCCACCAGCGTGCCGAACAAAGACGGTTCCCGCGCCATCTCCACCTACATCCCTGCGGTCAATCCCGACGGCAAGCCCAATCCGGTCATCGCCTCAGTTCTCGGCGGCGAAACTTTCCGCGGACGCGCCTTCGTCGTGAATAACTGGTATATGACGGCCTACGCACCGCTGCGCAATAGCAAGGGCGAGATTATCGGCATGTTCTATGTCGGCATTCGCCGCGATGCAGCCCCAGCCATGCGCAAAATCCTGGCTGAAACCCAAGTCGGCAAGACAGGTGCCATCTATATCCTCTACGCCACGTCAAGCGGTGCCAGCGAAGCCCGCGACCTGAGGGGCGAATGCGTAATCTCCAAGGATGCCAAGTACGACGGCCAAAACCTCATCAACGAACAGGATGTCGACGGCAAATATTACATTCAGGACATTCTCCAGCATGCCGTCAAGCTGCGTCCCAATGAGTCGGGGGAAATGCACGTCATGCTGCGTAATCCCGCCAACGGCGAAGTCACCCACCAGATTCTTCAATATCAATACTTCAAGCCGTGGGATTGGGTGATCATCGCTCAAGCCCCGCAGTCCGACTTCGACGAGGCCCGCGAAAATACCCACCGTGAATTGCGCAGCCTGCTCTATCTCTCCATCGGCGGCGGCGTCATCGGCTTGGCCATCGCCATCTGGCTGGCGCTCTTCATCTCCGCGCACATCGCGCGCCCCATCGCGCAAGTCACCGTAATCGCAGGCCGCATCGCCGAAGGCAACTTGCTCGAGGCCGGTCAACTGGCCGGCGCGGAAACCTGCTCGCTCACCAAAAAGAGAATCGACGACGGCAACAGTTCCGTGACCGAGCGCTTCTCCAAGACCCGCGACGAGACCGGTCGCCTCTTCTGTGCCGTGCGCACGATGATCGACAATCTCTACTCGTTGATCAGCCAGGTGAAGAGCGCGAGCATCCAGCTCATCTCCACTGCCACGCAGATCAGCGCCACGTCGAAGCAGCAGGAATCGACCGTGCAAAACTTCGGCACCTCCACGAGCGAAATCGCCGCAGCGGTGAAAGAAATTTCCGCCACATCTCAGGAACTGCTCAAGACGATGGACGACGTCACCATCGTGGCGAACCAGACCGGTTCGCAGGCCGCTGCCGCGCATACCAGCATCGGCGGGATGGAAGAGGCCATGCGCAAGCTCGCGCAATCGACCGGCACCATCTCCTCCAAGCTTTCGATCATCAATGACAAGGCCAACAACATTGGCAGCGTCATCACCACGATCACAAAGGTCGCTGACCAGACCAATCTCCTTTCTCTCAACGCCGCCATCGAAGCGGAAAAGGCGGGCGAGTACGGTCTCGGCTTCAGCGTTGTGGCGCGCGAAATCCGCCGCCTCGCCGATCAAACGGCCGTCGCCACTCTCGACATCGAACAGATGATCCGCGAAATGCAGACCTCTGTATCAACCGGAGTGATGGAGATGGACAAGTTCAGCGAGGAAGTCCGCCGCGGCGTCGATACCGCGTCGCAACTCGGCCAGCAATTCGGCCGGATCATCGACCAAGTGCAGGCGCTCACGCCGCGCTTCGAAGCGGTCCACGAAGGCATGCAAGCGCAGTCTCAGGGCGCACAACAAATCAACGACGCCATGCTGCAGCTCACCGATGCGGCGCGCCAATCAGCCGTATCGATCCGGGAATTCAATCTCGCCGCCGAGCAACTGCACCGCGCCGTGCAAGGCCTGAAGGAGGAAATTACCAAGTTCAAGGTAGCGTGAGACGGGATGGAAGACGTTTACAGTTCGAAGTTTTTAGTGAAAGACAACTAATCCAAGGCCAAACACCTCAGCGAAATTGCCGGGAAATCCGACACTGACTATTACCCCATCTTCCACCGAAAACCGAAGACATTGAACTGAAAACCTTTTCCCTCCGATCCATCATGCTCGCCCTGCTTTTCACCATCGGCACGGAACGGTTCGGACTCGACGCCAGCGAAATCGTGGAGGTGGCGCCTTATGTGGAGCTCCTCCACGGCAGCCAGCCGCACGATTTCGTCGCTGGCGAATTTTCCTATCGCGGCACCCCCACGCCAATCATCGATCTCGGCCTGCTGACAGGTCAATCTGCCTGCCCACCGCTCCTGAGCACCCGCATTATTCTCGTGCGTCGTGCGTCTCCGAAATATCCAGATCGCATCATCGGCCTCCTCGCAGAAAAAGTCACTGAAACCGTCACGATCACCCCGGCACAACTCCACACCACCGATCAACAAATCGACGAAGCTGCTTTCAAGACGCCCCTGACTCTCGACGGCTACGGCACCGTGCAGTTGCTCCATCTGGATCGACTGCTCCCCACCGTCGTGCTCGATCTGGTGTTGGGATAAGTCAAATTTCAAAATCAAAGATACAATGAAAAAGTCAAAAGTGGGCACGATGCCTCATCTGGAGTATTTTTCAGCTAGCAAAATCAGCTTCAGCGTCCTCCTTTTGACCTGTAACTTTTGAAGTTTGACCTTTCATCACCATGATCCTCCCCAGCATCCTCGATTTCCTGGCGCAGCGCATCGGATTGGAAGCCCATTCCGTTGGCCTGCCCGGCATTGAGGCCGCGCTGCAGGAGAGAATGCTCGCGCTGCAGATCACCGACATCGGTGCATACCGGGATTTGCTCCTATCAAATGCCGAGGAGCAAAATGCGCTCATAGAACAGGTCGTGGTACCGGAGACATGGTTTTTTCGTGATCAAGCGCCTTTTGATTTTCTCGCCGTCCATGCCCGTAAACAATGGGGTGACTACTCCGCCGCCTCACCGCTGCATCTGCTCAGCCTGCCTTGCTCCACTGGCGAGGAACCCTACTCCATCGCGATGACCCTGCTCGATGCAGGGAATGCGCCGGAATCGTTCCATATCGACGCCGTCGACGTCAGCCATGAAGCACTGCATCGCGCCCGCGTGGCACGGTACAGCCTCCACGATTTTCGTGGAAAAAATCTCGATGTATTGCAACGGCATTTCAGCGAGATCACCCCGGATTGTTTCGACCTGCTTCCGCGCGTACGCGACACGGTGCGATTCGCGCATGGCACCTTCCAGCAATTTCCTTTTCCAGAAATCCCCGGTTCCTATCACGCCATCTTCTGCCGCAACCTGCTCATTTATCTCAATCAATCGTGGCGACGGCAGGCCGTGGAACTCTTTCGTAAACTCTTGCGTCCAGACGGCATTCTCTTTATCGGCCATGCCGACGCCTTTTCTGACCTCAGTGCCCATTTCAGCATGGCGCGCAATGCCTCTGCCTTCGCCTACTATCCAAAAGGCGCACCGCCTCCTCCTTCCCGGCGAGCAAATCTTCCCCCCACCGATTCTGTCGCGAATCTCGTCACACCGATGACGCCCATTCACAAGCCTCCGCTGTCCGCCCTCCTCCATGAAATGAAGGAAGCAATTGAACGGCAGGATGGCGAAACCGCGCACAGCATCGGACAGGCCGCCCTCAGCCACACGCGGATTCATCCGGAGCTGTACTACCTCCTCGGCGAAGCGCACGAACTGCGCCAAGACATCGCCGCCGCCAAGGACGCGTGGCAAAAATCGCTCTATCTTTTTCCACGACACCTGAATTCCCTGCAACGACTGAAAAATGTCCTGGAAAGGGAAGGTGATCACGCCGCCGCCGCGCGTCTTGAAGCGCGTATCCGACGTGTGCAATCCTTGCAACCTGAAGTATGACCGTCACACCCTCCACCTTGACACCGCCCGAGATTTGCTGGCGCTCCATCGGCATCTGGGGGGATGCGTCGTGCCCAAAGCTTGCGGAGGAGATCCACTGCCACAATTGCCCGGTCTACATTCAGAGCGGCCGTCATCAACTCGAACAAACGGCCTCCGACGAGTACCGCCGTCAATGGGCAGAGATCATGGCCCGGCCCAAGGAGACCCAACCCACCGACACGGTTTCCCTCGCCATTTTCCGCCTCGGCAACCATGTACTCGCCTTGCGCACATCCGTCTTCAAACGCATTCTGGAACCGCGCCCCATTCATCCCATCCCGCACCGCAACACCAATGTGGTGCTCGGACTGGTGGCACTTCAGGGCGAATTGCAACTTGCCTTCTCGCTGCCGGAATTGCTGCGGCTGAAATCGGAACCCCTCGTTGCCGGTCGCAAGCGCATCCTGCCACGCATGGCGCTGATTGAAAAACAGGGTGAGCGCTGGGTCTTCCCGGTCGATGAAATGCTCGGACTCCATCTACTCACCTCCGACTCCGCAATGGCCGTTCCTTCGGACGAGAATGACCCTTCTACCACTTATCTCACCACGATGTTTGAGCTCGATGGGCGGATCGTGAACCGCATCGACGATGAACTTCTCTTCGCTGGATTGAAAAGGAGTTTGCAATGAGCGACTTCTCCCTCATCGACCTGTTCCGCGCGGAAGTCGAAAGCCACGGAGCCGCCTTGAGTGAAGGACTGCTCGCACTAGAAAGCAAACCGGGCGATCCGACTACGCTCGAGACGCTGATGCGCTCAGCCCACTCGATCAAGGGCGCAGCCCGGATTGTGGGACTCGACACGGTGGTCACGCTCGCGCATGCGATGGAAGATGCCTTTGTCGCAGCGCAGGAAGGCAAACTCACCCTCACCGCCACGCATGTCGACGTACTGCTGCGTGCCGTTGATTTCTTTACCAAACTCAAGGCCCTGCCTGAGGAGGAAATCAACCCGTGGCTGACCGCACAAGAAGGTGAATTGCAAAGTCTGCAGAGCGAAATCCGTCAGTTTCTCGGCGAGGAAGCACCACCTACTGCGGTGACCGAAACCGCCGCCACTTCGATTCCCATTCCCACTCCGGAAGTGGAACCTGCGCCCGCGGCCCCGGTCGTTCCCGTCGCAGCCACCGCTGCAGCTACGACGCCAGCCCCGGCCGCCGTTGCTTCTCCCGTGGTGGAAAAAGCCGAAAGCGCGGAAGATCGCAACAAGGCCGTGCGGGTCACCGCCGAAACGCTTGATCAACTGCTGAGCATCGCCGCCGAAACGCTGGTCGAGACCTCAAACCTCGAGCCGTACGTCGGCAATCTCGAAACCATCCGCAAGGCACAGATCCGCCTCGCCGGATTGCTCTCAGAGATGCACACCTCGATGACAAACGGACTCCCCCCGGAGGAAGCCGAAGCACTCTGGCACGAGGCGCACCGCAGGCTAAACGACACCATTCGCCTGATCGCTCAGCGCACGATCGAACTCGAGGCGTACACACAGCGCGCCACATCACTCACCGAACGGCTCTACCGTCAGGTCATCGTCAGCCGCATGCGTCCATTCCGCGAAGGTACCATCGCCTTCCCACGTATGGTGCGCGACCTAGCGCGTCGACTCGGCAAAAACGTGAAACTGGAGATCCTCGGGCAGGATACCCTCGTGGATCGCGACAGCCTGGAAAAGCTGGAAGCGCCGCTCGGCCACATCGTTCGCAATGCACTCGATCACGGCATCGAACTCCCCGCCGAACGTGAGCAGGCAGGCAAACCCGCCGAAGCCATCCTTCGTCTCGAAGCCCGCCATCATGCAGGCCGTTTGAACATCTCCATTAGCGACACCGGTCGCGGCATCGACGTCAACCGGCTGCGCATCAAAGCGACAGAAAAAGGACTGGTCACGGAAGAAATGGGCCGGGGACTTTCCGATGCGGAACTCTTCGAATTTCTTTTCCTCCCCGGCTTCTCCACTTCCGAGCGAGTAACCGATATTTCCGGTCGCGGCGTGGGACTCGATGTTGTGCATGCCACCGTACAGGAACTCGGCGGCACCGTTTCGATTCAATCCCAACCCGGCGCCGGCACCACCTTCCTCCTGCAACTGCCCGTCACCCGCTCCGTTATTCGCGCGCTTCTGACCACTATTGGCGGTGAACCGTATGCGTTCCCTCTCGCACGCATCGAGCGCATGTACAAGACAACCCTCGCTGCGCTGGAAATGGAAAACGAACGAGTAGGCTTCCGACTCGACGGAGCGTTTATTCCCCTCGTCTCCGCCACCGAGGTACTCGGCCTGCCACCAGAGGATTCCCCCCGTCAGGAAATCGTCATTGTCATCGTCGGCAACCGCGAGCGCCGTTACGGAGTCGAAGTGGACGCCTTCATTGGCGAACGCCGCGTCGTCGTACGCCCGCTCGACCCGCGACTCGGCAAAGTGCCCGACATCAGCGCCGCCTCCGTGATGGAAGATGGCCGCGCCCTGCTCATTCTCGATGTGGATGACCTAGTCTGCTCCATTGAGGCGCAAATGAGTGGCGGCAGCCTTTCGCGTACACGCCGTCAAGGCGACGCCGTGGAGCAGAAGAAAACCAAGCATGTGCTCGTGGTGGACGACTCCGTCACCGTGCGCGAACTGGAACGCAAGCTCCTCGAAGCCGCCGGCTATCAGGTCGACTCCGCCGTCGACGGAATGGAAGGCTGGAACTCGGTCCGTCTCGGCGACTACGACCTGATCATCAGCGATATCGACATGCCCCGCATGAACGGCATTGAGCTCGTGCGCCATATCCGGCAGGATGCCCGTCTGAAAGCGCTCCCGGTCGTCATCGTGTCCTACAAGGACCGCGAGGAAGATCGCTTGCGCGGACTCGATGCCGGCGCCAACTATTATCTCACCAAAAGCAGCTTTCACGACGCCTCGCTCATCCATGCGGTGGTCGATCTGATCGGAGAATCACACGCATGAAAATCGCCATTGTCAACGACCTCAGCCTCGCCGTGGAAGCCCTGCGCCGCGTCGTCTCGCAAAACGTCGACCATGAAATTCTCTGGGTCGCCCGGGATGGAGCCGAGGCGGTGGAGAAATGCCGCGCGCAGACCCCCGATCTGATCCTGATGGATCTCATCATGCCTGTGATGGATGGAGTGGAAGCGACGCGCCAGATCATGCAGACCTCTCCCTGCTCGATCCTCATTGTCACGGCTACCGTGCAAGGCAACAGCGCCAAGGTCTATGAAGCGATGGGCCATGGAGCACTTGATGCCGTCGCCACCCCCACCCTCGCCGCGAATGGTGCCCTCGGCGGCGCGGAAACGCTCTTGCGCAAAATCGGAATGATCGCCTCGCTAATCGGTCAAAAGACTTCACCATCCACTTGCGACTGCCCGCCGGAGAATGCCCCGCACCATCCCTCAACCGCCGAGCCTTTGCTTGTCATCGGCGCCTCTACGGGAGGTCCGCAAGCCGTGGCGCACATCCTCTCGCATCTGCCGAAGAATTTTCCAGCCGCCGTGGTTTTGGTGCAGCACGTAGACCAAATGTTCGCGCCCGGTCTCGCCACCTGGCTGCAGGAACAATGCCCGCTCCCGGTGCAGATCGCGCGCGCTGGGGCCGAACTCATGCCAGGCATGGTCTTTGTCGCCGCGACGAATGATCACATCATTCTCAAAAGCGATGCCTCGCTCTCCTACACAGCACACCCCCGCACAAGCAACTACCGCCCCTCCATCGATGTCTTCTTCCAAAGCGTCAGTCAACTCTGGCGCGGACGCGGCTGCGCGGTCCTTCTGACCGGCATGGGCCGCGACGGCGCGCAGGGCCTGCTCGCCTTGCGCAAGGCAGGCTTCCACACCATCGCACAGGATAAAGCGAGCAGTATCGTCTACGGCATGCCCAAGGCTGCCGCCGAACTCGACGCAGCAGAAACCATCCTGCCCCTCAGCGTCATCGGCGATGCAATCCGCACCTATTTTTCACCGACCTCCAACTCAACCCCGGCCAAAACTTCCCACTCATGATGACGCCCACTCCTTCTTCCCCGAAGCTGACCAAACACGATATCATTGTTCTGCTTGTCGACGATCAATTGATCATCGGCGAAGCCGTCCGCCGCATGCTCTCGGGTGAGTCGGACATCGTCTTTCACTTTTGCAGCGACCCGGCACAAGCCCAGCAGAAGGCCGAGGAGCTCAAGCCCACGCTGATCTTGCAGGATCTCGTCATGCCGCAAATAGACGGGCTGACGCTCGTGAAAAATTACCGCGCGAATCCCGCAACGAAAGATATCCCGCTTATCGTGCTTTCGACCAAGGAAGAACCGAAGACGAAGGCGGAGGCATTTTCCCTCGGCGCGAACGATTACCTCGTCAAACTCCCGGACAAGATCGAACTCATCGCCCGAATCCGCTACCACTCCACCGCCTACATCAATCTGCTTCAACGTAACGAAGCCTACCAAGCCCTCGTCGAAAGCCAGCAGGCGCTCGCAGCCGAACTCGCCGAAGCAGCCGATTACGTGCGTGACCTGCTACCCGCTCCCCTCACCGGCGACATCGCGACAAGTTGGAAATTCATCACATCCACCTCGCTTGGAGGCGATGCGTTTGGCTACCACTGGATCGATGACGAACATTTCGCCATCTATCTGCTCGACGTCTGCGGTCACGGGGTTGGCGCTGCCTTGCTCTCGGTCTCAGCTCTCAACGTCATCTCCGCACACACGCTGCCGGAAGTGGATTTCCGCAAACCCGCGGACGTAATCACCGCGCTCAATCACACCTTCCCAATGGAGAAGCAGCACAACATGTACTTCACCATCTGGTATGGCGTGTATCACAAGACCAGCCGCAAGCTGACCTACTCCAGCGCCGGGCACCCTCCCGCCATCCTGGTGAAGACGGGTGCCGATGGCCAGCCGGAAACTGTCGCACTGCGCGCACCGGCCATGCCGGTTGGTGCGCTCTCCATCTCTAAATTCCAGTCGCTCGAAACGGACGTTCCAGCCAACGCAAAACTCTTTGTCTTCAGCGACGGCACCTACGAAATCAAGCGGCCCGACGGTACGATGATGGAACTCGAAGAATTCGTCCAGCTGCTTGCCAAGCCGGTTGATGGTCTCGAACAAAAACTGGACGCGATTCTGTCCGAAGTCCGCGCTCAGCAAGGCAGCGAGTTCTTCGTCGACGATTTCTCCATTGTCGAGTTTCAATTGGCTTAGCTGGCAGAATGAGCAACGTTATGAGATGATTTGGGTGCCGGGGAGGCATCCAAATCATTTCACAACGCCATCGCAGATGAGTTCTAAGTCTTTCGTAAGAGGCTCTATCTGGAAGTCGCTTCACGTTGCCCTAAAATTCTGGGCAAAAGATGCCGTTGACGTAATTGGATGGATATTCCCCGGCTCGACCCCACCACTATTTCCCGCATTGACGTCAATCGCGCCGTCTCCCAATCCATTCCCGTCAAGGCCGCTCAATGGGAGCAAATGCTGAACGCCCAGAGGTTGAAAGCGAACGTCCCCGCGCGACTCAATTTGGCCGAGACCGTCATTCGCCGGGAAAAACAAACGCTTGCGGAAGAATCCACTCCCCCGACTCTCGCCTATTCCTACTCCGCACGACTTCCCGTACCCGAACCCATTGTCGCTACTGTACCACCTCCGCCACCAGACGGAAAAACAGTAGCTGCCGTGACGACGAGAACAGCAGCCACGACAGCGCCAGCCGTCACCACGACCGCCCCGACTCCCTCTGTTGAAGCAACCCTAGCTAGCGCAACCTCCACAGAAACGTTGCTCCCCCTCAACGAAATCACCCAGCAACAAGGACTCCTCCAACGCGCAGACGTTCATTTCGATGCCACCACCAACCGCTGGAGCGCCGAATGGCCCAGCCCCCGTCCGTTCCACTATGGGATGGTCCTCAAGCCCACCCTCGCGCAGTTCATCAAGGACGGTCAGTCGTTCTCTTTCCAGACCGGGACCAATCAGGCCCAGACCATTCGCAATAAGGGTGGCGAAATCGTCGTCAGTACGAAAACCGGCTCCGAAACCGTGCTCGATTCCCAAGGCCTACGCCACCTCCTCGCCAACAAAATCAAATCCAACGGCTTTGAACTCTACCTTACCCAGACTGGCAGCCTCGTCCTCGCCACTACAGGCAATCTCGCCCGATCCATGGCCCTCGCACATTAAAACGGCGCCCCAAAGCCTTTTCGGTTCTGTCGACAATCAAAAGGGTATGGCGCAATACAATCGCGCCATACAACAAGACATCCGCGCTTTTACGCGGGCGATTTGACGCGCTCAATCTCGGCACCGAGAGCGCGGAGTTTGACATCGATCTGTTCGTAACCGCGATCAATATGGTACACGCGATTCACTTCGGTGCGGCCCTTGGCGACGAGTCCGGCGAGGACCAGTGCGGCCGAGGCGCGCAGATCGGATGCCATGACGGGGGCGGCGCTGAGGCCGGGCACGCCCGTGATGATGGCGGTCGATCCTTCCAGATCCACCTTCGCGCCCATGCGCTTGAGTTCCGGCAAATGCATGAAGCGGTTCGGGAAAATCTTGTCAGTGATGACGCTGATGCCGTCCGTCACGCTCATGAGGGCGCACAGTTGCGCCTGCATGTCGGTGGGGAAACCGGGGTAGGTCTCCGTGACCACATCCAGCGACGCCATCTTGCGCGGCACGGTCGAGGTCACCCAGTCGGGGCCGACGCGGAATTGTGCGCCGCAGCTTTTCATGCGCTCGATGAAGTTGTTGAGGTGGCCCGGTTCCATCTTTTCGACGGTGACCTCGCCCTTGGTGATCAGGGACGCGATCATGAAGGTACCCGCTTCGATGCGGTCGGGAATCACGGTGTGCTCAACGCCGTGCAAGCCCTTGACGCCCTCAATTTCGATGCGGCGGGTGCCGTGGCCGCGAATTTTCGCGCCCATCTTGTTGAGGAATTCGGCGAGGTCCTTGACCTCCGGTTCGCACGCAGCGCCTTCGATAACAGTGGTGCCTTCGGCCAGCGTGGCGGCCATCATGACGTTATCCGTGCCAAGCACCGTGGAGCCGAATTTGCTGCCGAGGTAGATTTCCACGCCGCGCAATTTGCTCGCACGGGCAACGACATTACCGCCTTCGGTCGCGACCTGCGCGCCGAGCGCTTCCATGCCCTTCAAGTGAATATCCACGGGACGATCGCCGATGACGCAACCGCCGGGGAGCGAGATGATCGCTTCGCCACAACGGGCGAGCAGCGGGCCGAGCACGCAGATGGAGGCGCGCATCTTGCGGACGAGATCGTATGGCGCTTCCGCGTGGATCTTCTCCGCCTTCACCGTGACGGTGCCGTGTTCGAAGGTCACTTCGGACCCGAGGAACCGCAGGATGGCGAGCATGAAGCGGATATCGCTCAGGTCGGGCACGTTGTGGATCGTGCACTTTTCGGGTGTGAGCAGCGTGGCCGCGAGAATAGGGAGAGCGGAATTTTTCGAACCGCTGATGGTGACGCGGCCTTTGAGCTTGTGGCCGCCTGTGACTACTAGTTTATCCATGATGTTGTGTGGTGCCGAGAAGGATGCGCTCGCGCGCGGTGAGATCCTTTTGCAGGAGGGTCACCTCGTATCCGTGGTTGATTAAAACACTTTTCAAATGATCGGCCTGACCGTCACCAAATTCCAGCGCCAAATGTCGCGTACGACCGGCGCTCTGGGCAATCAGGCTTGCGATAAGCTGCGTCCCGTCCGGCCCGCCGTCAAGCGCAAGCCGCGGTTCCTTCCGGACTTCCCGACTCAAACCCGCGATGTCGCCCGCCGGAATATAGGGGAGATTCGCGACGATGAGCTGCGCATTCGCGTCCCAGGCGGACAGGAGATCGCTCTGCTGAAAAGTGAGGTTGGCGAGGCCCGCGCCGTTCTCGCGCGCCACGGCCAGCGCCGCCTCGGAAATATCGAGCGCAATGACGGGCACGGTGGGAAAACGACGCGCCAGCGAAACGGCCAGGATGCCGCTGCCGGTGCCGACATCGACGAGGGGCAGCGGATCATCGGCCTTCACGAGCGGCACGATCGCTTCGAGCAACATCTCGGTTTCGGGCCGGGGAATGAGAACATCGGGGGTGAGCTTGAACTTGTGGCCGTCGAACTCCTTGAAGCCGAGCAGGTACTCGAGCGGGACGCCTTCGGCGCGTTGCTTCACCAGCGGACGCAGTTTCGCAAGGGTCGGCTCCTGAATATCCTCCTCAAAGGCGAGGTAGATCTGCATGCGTGTTTTCTCGAGGACATGGGCGAGAATCAATTCCATCGTGAGCCGCGCCGATTCCACGCCGTGCCTCTCGAGATAGGCCGTACTGGTGTCTTTGAGTTCTAACAAACGCATGGGTGTAAGGGGCAGACGCTAGTACACTTCGAGGTAATTGCAAATTCAAACCCGCAGGAACCGAAGCTTCCAATGAAACAAGACTCAGAAGCTCCTCTAATATTCCGCAGTTGTTTTCCGATGAAACCCTGATACGATCACAGGCGCTTTGTTCGTGAAAACGAATCACGGCACTTGAAACCAACTTTACCAACCACCATCAGAAAGAGTCATCATGGCCTATCAAATCACCGAAAAGTGCGCGCAGTGCGGCACATGCAAAGATCAATGTCCCCAGGAAGCCATCAGCGCGGGCGATGCGGGCAAGCCCTACAAGATTGATGCCGACCTCTGCGTCGATTGCGGCGCCTGCGAATCGTCCTGCCCCGAAGGCGCGATCATCGCCGGGTGATTGCATCACGGCAGTAGCTGGCCCGCGATGCGGGCCGCTTTCGGCTACTGAACTTCCTGTAACGCTTCGCCCCGAGTAAGTCTCTCGGATGAAGTTTTACCTCTAAAAAAGGCGGTGCTCCGGCATCGCCTTTTTTGTTTGGCTGACCTCAATTAGATCCCATCCAATGCCCTCACACATCATTACCGTCGTGGGATTGACTCAACTCGTTTTGTTTTGGCCCTCTTAGCGGCAACTCGTATCGCGACCCACTTTGCGGAGCAAGTTCTCGGCGGACGTCCTTTGCCGGCAGTCACTCAATTTGCGGATCACTTCGGCCTGTTTTGTTACTCCTACCGCTACTGTGGACAATAACGACGACCCTCCTCTCCCGTCGTCACGAATTGAGATGGACAAGCCTCAGCGCACTCGTTGGCCCGGGCATTGTGATCGGTCTGGTCTTCCTGCTCACAGTGACGCTGCTAGTCGGCTTCGCTCGTAACGCGGGACCGCTAAATTCTCATTGATGAAAAGACGAAAAAACTGACTTATGGTTAATTGCCTCCGTCCAAGAGCTTGCACATACCGTCACGCTGGTTGACTTTCGGCCGGAGCGCCCTTTGATTAATACCAATGCGTATCTCTCCCCGTTTTCTCCTTGGAGCGGCGATCGCCGTATTAAGCCTTTTGGCCGGGGCTTTCTTTTGGAACCGCGCGTTTCCCACCGCCGCCCTGCAATTTTCGATCACCGAGGCGGCTGCGGAAGCCAAGTCGCGCGAATTTCTGAAATTGATTGGCCATGACCTGAAGGGCTATCTCGCAGCCACGCAGTTCGGGGAGGATGGCACGGAGAAGAATTTCATCGAGAAAGAGTACGGCCTTCCCACGCTGGAAAAGAAGGTGAGCGAAGGGGTCAATATCTGGTATTGGACGACGCGTTTTTTCAAACCCGAGCAGGAAGAGGAGATCAGCGTGGCCTACGATCCGCAAGGTCACTTCGTCGGTTTGTTCCATACGATCCCGGAGAAGGCCAAGCGCCCGTTCCTGACACGAGAGCAAGCGCGCGTCGTGGCGGAGGATTTCCTGAAGCAGCATGTGACGCAACATCCATTCGCCAAATTACGGCTGGTGGAGGATAGTTCGAAGAAATTACCCAATCGCACGGACTACTATTTCACGTGGGAACAGGACGATTTACGCCTAGGCGATGCGACCTACCAACTACACGCCACGGTGAAGGGCGACAAGGTAGGCAGCTACAATGAGAATGTGAAGGTGCCGGAAGCGTGGATACTGAAATATCGCACGCAACGCTCGACCAATGCGGTCTTCCAGCAAATCGCGCAATCGGCGTCGGTGCCGATCATGATTGGCATGGCCGTGTTGTTCGTTCTGTACGTGAGCAAGCATCGACTGCGGTGGCGCACGGCCATTCCATATCGCTGGTTGATTCTCTTCGGCGTGGTGGAATTGGCCGCGACATGGAATAACCTGCCGGATATCTACAGCAACTATCCGACCACCGAAAAGTGGGGCAGCTATCTTTTCACCCAGGTTGGGGGCAGCCTGCTGGGGACTGTTGCAACCCTATTAGGCGCGTATTTACTTTCCCTCGTGGCGGACGCCATTTATCGCGAGCAGTTACCAGATAAACTTTCCTTCTCGCGGGCAATGGGCCGCAACAGCCTGTATCAACCAGAGACGGTGCGGGGTCTGGGTGTGGGCATCGTACTGGCCTGCTTCGGCATCGGCTATGTCTGTACGTTTTACGTGGTGGCAAATCACTTCGGCGCCTGGTCTCCGGTGGAGATCGATTACTCCAAGATTATCGGCGGCCCCATCCCATGGATCAGTGGCATGCAGGTTGGCATGAGCGCTTCATGGACGGAGGAGTTTACCTACCGGATTGTTGGCATTCTTTTATACTGGAAATTATTGCGGGGCCGATACAAATGGATTGGACTGGTCGTGGCGTGCGCGACATGGGCGTTTCTGCATAGCAATTATCCGCAGATGCCGGGCTATTTGCGCGGGTGCGAACTGACCGCGGAGGGTATTCTCTGGGGCGCAGCGATGGTGCGCTTCGGCATCGTGGCAACGTTGACGGGCCATTACCTTTACGACTGCTGGCTGAGCAGCTTCGTGGTCTTTCAATCCGCCGATCCGCTGAATCAATTCGGGGCAGTTCTGGTGAGTGTGTGGCCGATTCTACTGTGGATGGTGGGCGTGCATTACCAGCGCACCGGACAGACGCCTCCTGAATTACCGGAGGAAGTGGACGAAGCGCATCCAACCACTGTACCGGAGGAGCCAACCCTCGCGTGGAATTTCCAACCGTTCATCCTGACCCGCGTACAACGCGTGATCTTTCTCATCACCGCCGGACTCATCTTCCTAGTGCAGGAAACTGGCGACATGCCGTATCGACCGATGGAAGATTACGGTCACATCACACTCTCACGGCAAGAGATCGCCAACGCAGCGGACAAAATCCTGCGCGAACGCGGACAAGATCCCTCCACCTATCACCGGATCGTGAGCCTGAGGTCCAACTCAACCGCAAATGACTACCTGAGCGAGCATGGCACCCCAGACGAAATCGCGGCCCTCTTTGAAACCGAATGGCCCGACTTGGTCTGGAACATTCGTTATTTTCGCGTTCGCCAGCGGGAGGAATTTAACCTGACGCTCGACTATGACGGCAAGCTGGTGAAGTGGCGCCATACGCTGCCTCGAGAGGCCCATGGAGCCTCCCTGGAAAAGGCCGCCGCATTGGAACTGGCCAAACAACACCTCGTCCAGAACTACGGCGTAGATTTCAACAACGAGAAACTCGTAGAGGATCGCCTGACACAGCAACTCCATCGCCGCGATTATTACTTCTCCTGGGAACGTGAAGATTGGGATTGGGGCGATTCCCGCTTGCGGACACAAATCGCAATCCAAGGAGATGAACCGGTCAACTTCACTCGTTACGTAAAAGTTCCCGACGAGTGGAATCGCGAACAAGAGAAAAAGTATGGCGGCTGGAAAGATGCGATCCTGGGTCAAATCTCCAGCTGGAGCTCCCTCGTAATCGGCGGCCTCGTAATCATCGCCTTCGTGATCCTGCTGCGACGCGGCATCATACCATGGAAGGCAGGGTTCCTGATCAGCCTCGCCCCCACGGCGCTGGTGATCATCGAAAAGCTAAATTCACTACCGTGGTTCTACTCCGGGTACTCAACCACCACGCCACTCAATCACTACCTACTGCAACGCATCGGCGGCGATGCTGTAAGCCTGACCTACTCGTGGTTGAATTATGGCGCGCGGTTGAGCGTGGTGCTCGGCTTGATGGCGTGGGCGTTCGGCTGGAAATTGAGCGATCTGCGCTGGCCGAAATTTGACTGGCCGACGCTGCGCCGGTCGATGCCGGACTTCTTTGCGCTACTGCTCCTAAGTCTCGCCCTGCTGTGGGTGACCACTTATTTCGAAACGTGGCTGACGTTTGTCACGGAGGAAAAGCCGAACCTGTCTTTTGATTACCCGTCCGTAAATGTCGCCGTGCCGTGGCTCGCCACACTGATCAATGCCGTGCAATCCGGCTATGATACGGTGCTACGCTACGCTTTCGTCGCCTCCATCGCAGTACTGCTCCATCGCCGCTGGCCGAGAGTGGTCTGGTCATTACTACTGCTCTACCCAGCTTATTCCGCGCTCCACGCCGATACCGTGCACGAGTTCATCCGCGAAACGGCCATGAGCGAATTCCACTGGTTACTGGCAATCTTCCTCGTCTGGAAACTCTGGCGCTTTGATGCGGCATTGATCTTCGCCGTGACCGCTCTGCGATATTTACTGCCCGAGATCGCACTCTTTGCCGAAAAGGGTGGCCCTGCGTATGAAAATCAGGCATGGCCCCTCAGCATCGCAGCCGTAGCGATCGTTGCGCTCGCGTGGTGGCTTCGCTCCGCGACACCCGAACCTGCTGTGGAGACAACCCTCGCTGACGAAAATTCCAAACCGGCCTGAGGCGTTATGCCCAAAACCAAATTCGAACTCGCCCTCACCACCGCCCTGCTCGTGGTCATTGCGGGCTTGGTCTGGTGGAAATTTTTCAGCGACACACCGGAACAGAAATTCCTGAAGGAAATCCGCAAGGTCGTGGCGCAAGTCAATGACGGCGACTACAGTTCGGTGCAGGACAAGTTCTCCCCGGAATTCATCCGCTTCCTCGGCGAACAAAGTTTCCATCCACAGCAAATCGTGCTGATCGTGCGGCGGCTCGATCTCGAGCAAAAGGCGGTCTACTCGCAACACAAACTGACCATTTTCGAACCGGAGAAATTCGCCGAGGTGGAATTCATCCGCCAGACCGGCGAGGAAAAATATCTCTTCACCCTGCCCTTCGTCTACCGCAAGGGGAGTTGGTGGATCACCGATCATTTCCAGTCCAACAAGACATGGGATTTTCCGAGTCTTTAATTCATCAATGCAACCTTGGCTATGAACTCCAAAATTTTCCGATCAATACTTCTCCCATTCCTAATCTTATCCATCATCGGCTTTATTCTCAGCCTATCAGTCCATTTATTATCCTTACTTGGCCTTCAGACACCCTTTGGCGCCGCGACTTGGTCACTCCACATTGGCATCTTTGTCATTTGGATCCCCACAGTACTGATTGGACTGCGCATCAATGCCAAAGCTCAGCAAAAAGATTATTGGAAGAACCTCCTTGCCGGTTGCCCTCGCTGGATGAGGTACGCGGTCTATGGTCTGTTTGCCTATGTAGCAATCAACTTTGTGGCCGCTATGGCTACTCAATCGCAACTACCTCATCGCCAGTCAGTCAACAAGGAAGCCCCACCCGAGGTGCTTCGAATGTTTTCGGGGCATTGGATGGTATTTTATGGCGCAGGATTCTGCATCCTCTATTCCGCTTACTCCCGAGGATGGGAACAATTACGGCGCACATGCTCCCACGGACACCCCGTTTCGTTGGACGCTCAGTTTTGCGATCAATGTGGTGAAAAATTGCAGACCACAGATTCCACTCATTCCAACTTGACTCCCCCGTAAACTCCCCTTCTCCGCGCCCGCCGGGCGAGTACCTTTTCTTATACTTCGCGTCCGATCCTGTTGCCGGATTGACAAGCTGCCCGACAGGCGTAAATTAAACCAAGATAAAAAAGGTCTTTATTAATGAAAATTACCCAAGCTGGTGAATATGCCTTATTGGCGTTGATCCATCTGGCCAAGCAGCCGGAGGGTCGGCTCGTGATGATCGACGACATCAGCAAGGGCGAGCGCATTCCGAAAGGCTTTCTGGCTAAAATTCTCCAGAGTCTGGCCAAAGCAGGCCATATCCGCTCCCGGCAAGGCGCGCGCGGCGGTTTCGCCTTGGCACGACGCCCGCAGGAGATCACCGTACTCGAGGTCATTGAGACCATTGAGGGCAAGATCGCTTTTCAGCGCTGCCTGGAAGAGCCCGGTTGCGAACGAGCCGATTCGTGCACGCTTTGTGCTGTATTCTCGGAAGCCCAGAATCGGGTAACCGAAGTATTCAGTGAGATGACCTTGCAAGATTTGATGATGCCAAAGGAAGTAGCCTTGGCCAAGGTGCGCAAGATGCCGCATCAAGCCGTCCCCAGCAGGGCGGAATCCGTGGCGTCCATCGCCGATACCGTGGTCAGCCCGCCGAATGGCGCTACCATATAGAGACACCGCTTTTACACTTTAAAATCAAAACGATAAAAAACGAGGAGACCCAATGAGCGACCAAAAAGAATACACCCTGTATAACGACACCGTTATGGACCACTTCATGAACCCCCGCAATATGGGCGACCTGCCCGAGGCCGACGGCGTCGGCGAAGTCGGCGCGGCCGCGTGTGGTGACATCATGAAGATCTCCCTTAAGATCCGCGACGGCAAGATCGAGGACGCCCGCTTCAAAACTTTTGGCTGCGGATCGGCCATCGCTTCTTCCAGCATGGCGACCGAATTGATCAAGGGCCGCACGATTGATGAAATCAAAAACTTCTCGAACCAGGAAGTGGTCGACGCTCTCGGTGGCCTGCCCCCGGTGAAGATCCACTGTTCGGTTCTCGCCGAGGAAGCCCTCAAGGCGGCCATCGAAGATTACGAGAAGAAGAACGCTGCGGTCGCGAAATAAGCCGCGATCGGCTTTCCAGATCGATGGAACGGTCGGGGTGATAGCATCCCGGCCCACCTTGGCTCCTGCCTCAAATTGAAACCTCGTCCTCCCTTTTTCCCATGAAATCCGTTTATCTTGATCACCAAGCTTCGACTCCGCTCCTTCCGGAAGCGTTCGAGGCCATGCGCCCCTATTTCACCGAAGCCTTCGGCAGTCCGTCGAGCTTGCACCGCTTCGGCCTGCGCGTGCGCGATGGAGTCAAGACGGCGCGCGAGCAAATCGCGACGTTGATCAATGCGGAAAGCCCCGACGACATCATCTTCACTTCGGGCGGTACGGAATCGGCCAATCTCGCGATCAAGGGCTTTGCCGATGCGAACGAACGCAAGGGCAACCACATCGTCCTCGCCGCGACGGAGCATCCGTCCGTCATCAACTCGATCGAGTACCTTGAAAAACATCACGGTTTCACCTCGACGAAAGTGCCCGTCAACGAGATCGGCCAGATCGACCCGCAAACCATTCGCGCCGCCATCACCGACAAGACCATTCTCGTCAGCGTCCACCTCGTGAATCACGACATCGGCACCATCGAACCGATCAAGGAAATCAGCAAGATCACGCAGGAAAAAGGCATCTCCCTCTTCGTCGACGCCGTGGCAGCCGCCGGTTGGCACCCGATCGATGTGCAGAGCCTCGGATGCCAGCTTCTCTCCCTCTCTCCTCACCGCTTCTACGGCCCGAAAGGCGTGGGCGTGCTCTACCGCAGCCGCAAGGCGCGCGTCACCTCCCTGATCCATGGCGGCGTGCAGGAAAACGGGCGTCGCGCAGGCACGGAAAACGTTCCCGCCATCATCGGCGCGGGCGTGGCGGCGGAAGTCGCCCTGCGCGATATGGGCGACCGCATCGCCCATGTCAGCCGACTGCAAAAGCGTCTCTATGATGGCCTGATGAACCGCATCCAATACATCAAGCTCAACGGTCCCGTCCCTGGCACGGACCGCATCTGCAATTCGCTCAACTGGAGCACCGAGTTCATCGAAGGCGAAGGCCAGCTTCTCCTTTTTGATCTCAATGGCATCGCCGTCGCGAGTGGCTCGAGCTGCGTCAGCAAATCGCTCAAGGTTTCTCATGTACTCAGTGCCATCGGACTCGACCACGCCCTCGCCCAAGGCAACATTATCATGAGTCTCGGCAAGGATAATACCGACGACGATGTCGATTACGTGGTGGAAACGTTTGCGAAGATCGTGGATCGCCTGCGCACCATGTCGCCCATGTGGCAGGAGTTTCAAGAGCACAAGATTGATTCCGTGATCTCGCCGACCGGCATCGGCCAGTCGTTCACCGAGCGCGCCGCGAGTGTGTCCGGCAAACCTGCCCATTAAAGGCAGGTTTTCAGTTTTCAGTTGTCAGGAGCGCACTCTCCGTTTGTAGTGTGAGACTCCGGCTGCTTCGGATTGCCTGATCACCTCGCTGACAAGCTTGGCAGGCTCTCACCGAAAACTGAAAACTTCGAACTGAAAACTTTCCCCCATGCTCACCGAACCTCAAATTCTCGATACGCTCAAAACCGTCAAATACCCCGGCTTCAGCCGTGACATCGTCTCCTTTGGCCTGGTCAAAGGCATCAGCATTGACGGCGGCAAGGTCGGCGTGCGCATCGCCATCACGACCGCCGACGCCAACATCCCCGAGGCGTTGCGCCAAAGCGTCGCCGCCGCCTTGAAAGCAATTCCCGGCGTGACCCTCGCCGATGTGCATGTCGAAAGCAATGCCCCGCTGCAAGCGGTCAGTCAGGCAGGCGGGCTGCCGCAAAACGAGATTCCCGGCGTGAAGCACGTCATCGCCGTGGCCAGTGGCAAGGGCGGCGTCGGTAAGTCGACCATCGCGGCGAATCTCGCCGTGGCACTCCAATTGCAAGGTCAGCGCGTCGGACTGTGTGATTGCGATATTTATGGCCCGAGCGTCGCACTCATGTTCGGCAGCAAAGAGCGACCGACCGGCACGGACGACGGCCAGATCATTCCAATCGAGGCGCATGGGGTGAAGTTGATGAGTATGGGCTTTTTGCTGGAGGATACCGCTCCGGCAATTCTGCGCGGCCCCATGGTCACACGCTATACGCAGCAATTCCTCCGTTCCGTCGCGTGGGGTGAGCTCGATTATTTGATATTGGACCTACCCCCCGGTACGGGCGACATTCAGTTGACAATTGTGCAGACCGTCGCGCTATCGGGTGCCGTGATCGTGACTACGCCTCAGGAAGTCGCCTTGATCGATGCGCGCAAGGCGGCGACGATGTTCGAGAAGGTCAACGTTCCCGTGCTCGGCATTGTCGAAAACATGAGTTACTTCCTCTGCCCAAGCGACGGCAAGCGTTACGATATCTTCGGCAGTTCGGGTGGCCAGAAGGAAGCCGAGCGGCTCAAAGTCCCCCTTCTCGCTCAAGTGCCTATTGAAATACCAATTCGCGAATCCGGAGACACTGGGAGGCCGATCGTATCACGAGATTTGCAAGCCATTAGCTCACAACAAATTATAGAAGCCTCTAAAATTATTCTGCGTAATACCAAAGGCGCGTGAATTAAGTACTTCTAATTATATTGACAATGGGCTGGTTGGGATATGTTATTGTAAGCACATGACGGACGCATCGAAGGAACCGGATAGTTTCTTCAAGAATTCTGCCCTGTATCAGGAATTCCTGGCGGAGCGCGAAGAGATCCTCAAACACAAGTGGATCGAAAGCGAAAAAGCCGGGATTGATATCGGGTTCGAGAAGGCTTTGTTGGACTGGATCGTAAAGCATCGCTCAGCTTGGCGGGCTTCGCGCAATCGTTTTGCCCAAATCCCGCTAACTCAGACGGCGGGCAAAACCAACAATTAGCGCGCCCGTGTCGTACTCCCCTTCGACTTCCGCAACGAATGGCGGTCGCGCTGTCCTTACCGAACAGGACATCCACCAAGCGCTCACCCGCATTAGCGCCGAGATCGCCCAGCGTAATCCCTCTCCCTCCAAACTGGCCCTTGTCGGTTTGCCGACCCGGGGCGTCACCCTCGCCCAACGCATCGCGGCCGAGTTGCACCAGTCCACCGGCATCCAGATTCCTGTCGGCCAGATCGATATCACTTTCCATCGCGACGACCTCGAACTGCGCCGTCCGATTCCGCATGTGACGGATGTCCCCTTCGACATCACTGACCGGGTGATCATCCTCGTCGACGACGTCCTCTACACCGGACGCAGCGTCCGGGCCGCCCTCAATGCCCTGAACGATTTGGGCCGCCCCGAGGCCATCCAGCTCGCCACCCTCATCGACCGAGGACATCGCCGCCTGCCAATTGCCGCAGATTATATCGGCCAGACCGTACCGACAGAGTTTGCCGACCACGTGTCCGTTAAGGTAAAAGAAGTCGACGGCCGCGACGCCGTGGAGGTGCAAAAGGCATGAGCACGGTTTGGAAACACAAGGACCTACTCGCCATCCGGCCACTCGATCCGGCCGAGATCGGACTCATTCACGACACCGCCCGCGCCTTCAAGGAAGTACTGAGCCGTTCGATCAAGAAAGTGCCCTCCCTGCGCGGCAAAACGGTCATCAATCTCTTTGTCGAACCGAGCACGCGCACGCGAACTTCCTTTGAACTCGCCGCGAAGCGCCTCAGCGCCGACGTCGTAAGCATCGCGAGCGAAAGCAGCTCCTTCAAGAAGGGCGAGACGCTCAAGGACACCGGCCTGAATTTGCAGGCGATGAATTCGGATATCATCATTTTGCGCCACCCCGCCGCCGGAGCCCCGCAGTTCCTCGCGGAACGACTGCATGCCGGCGTGATCAATGCGGGTGATGGAGCACATGAGCACCCGACGCAAGCGTTGCTCGACACCTTCACCATTCTCGAAAAATTCGGCAAGCATGACGCACCCGCCGACCAGAAACTCGCAGGATTGAAAATCGCCATTGTCGGCGACATCCAGTTCAGCCGCGTCGCCCGCTCCAACATCTGGGCCATGGGCAAGCTCGGCGCGGAAGTCACCCTCGTCGGTCCCACCACCCTCCTGCCGCAAGAGTTCCGCCGCCTTGGCGTTAAAATCAGTCATCGCATCGACGACGTGCTCGCTGAAGCCAATGTGATCATGCTGCTGCGCATCCAGCACGAACGGCAGAAACAACAACTTTTCCCCTCGCTCGGCGAATACATTTCCCTGTTCGGTCTCACGCACGAACGCTTCAAGCGCTGTCGGCCCGACGTGATGATCATGCACCCCGGCCCGATCAATCGCGGCGTGGAAATCGCCAGCGAACTCGCCGACGGCTTGAACTCCGTGATTTTGCAACAGGTCACCAACGGGCTCGCCATCCGCATGGCCGTCCTCTATCTCCTCACCGGCGGCAGCGGTCCCCAAGGAGTGAAGGCATGATTCCGTCTCACCTAAAAAAACTGAGCGATGCTCCCGTCGAATCGATCTGCCTCCATGGCGGTCGCATCATCGACCCCGCCAACAAGCGTGACGAAGTGGGAGATCTTTATCTTCACAACGGCAAGATCGCCGATCCGAATCAACTGCCACAAGGTGTCAACTGGCGCACAATTGATGTCCGCGGTCAATTTGTCACTCCCGGCCTGATCGATCTCCACGTGCATTTGCGCGAGCCCGGTCAATCGGCCAAGGAAACCATCGCGACCGGTACACGCGCCGCGGCGGTGGGTGGATTCACCACCATCGTGGCCATGCCCAACACGACGCCCCATGCGGACAGCGCGAGCACGATTGCGTGGATCCTGCAACGCGCCGAAGAAACCGCGCTGATCAATGTTTATCCCACCGGCTGCATCTCCCAGAAAATGGCCGGGGAACTCCTCGCCCCGATCGGCTCGCTGGTGAAGGCGGGCGTCATCGCCATCACCGACGACGGCAATTGCGTTCAGAATAATGAACTCATGCGTCGCGCGCTCGAATACACCAAGATGTTCGATGTGCCGATTTTCGATCATTGCCAAGACTACAATCTGTCCGCCGGCGGTGTGATCAATGAAGGCTACTGGAGCACCGTGCTCGGTCTGCCGGGCTGGCCCGCCATTGCGGAGGAAGTCATCGTCAGCCGCAACGCCATGCTCTCGGAATTGACGGGCGCAGTCATTCACTGCCAACACCTTTCGAGTGCAGGCTCAGTCCGCATCGTCCGCGAAGCGCGCCAACGCGGCATCAAGATTTCCGGCGAAGTGATGCCCCACCATATCGCCCTTACCGACGGCGACACGGAAGGCTACAACACGAATTTCAAGATGAATCCGCCTCTGCGCACCAAGCGCGATCAGGAGGCGCTGCTCGAAGGCCTTTCCGACGGCACCATCGAAATTCTCGCGAGCGACCACGCGCCGCATTGCGAGTACGAGAAGGAAGTGGAGTTCAACTATGCGCCCTTCGGCATTCTCGGACTCGAGACCGAGTTGGCAATTTTCATCAAGACGCTGATCGAACCGCAAGTGCTCGATTGGTCGGACATGCTGGCCAAGCTGACGATCAACCCAGCCCGATTGCTGCACCTCGACAAGGGCACACTGACGCCGGGTAAAGACGCCGATGTGACCGTGATCAACCCGTCACTCGAGTGGACAGTGGACAAGAATCAATTCCAATCGCTCTCCCGCAACACGCCCTTCCATGGTTGGGAGTTGCGCGGTCGCGCCACCCACACCATCGTCGGTGGCCGCATCGTCTACCAAAGCTGAGCCCTGGATTTAGAGCCGTAATTACAACTTCAGCGACCGAATCCACTCCGCTTTGTCCACGGGTGGAGACTGAAAGCTCGCAAGCTTGTCGAGCAATGCCGCGGGAGCTGTATCGACCACGACCAGTTGGCGATGCTCTGACTTGATGAACTTTTGCGTCACCGCTCCATCAAGAAAAGCGATCAGCGAATCGTAATACCCTGCGACATTGAGCAGTCCGCACGGTTTCGCGTGAATACCCAGTTGCTGCCAGGTGAGTGCTTCAAAAATTTCCTCGAGCGTGCCAAAACCGCCAGGCATCGCAATGAAGGCATCAGCCAATTCCGCCATTCGCGCCTTGCGTTCGTGCATGGTGCCCACGACATGCAATTGGGTCAGCCCCTGATGTCCAAGTTCCATCGTCACGAGCTGTTCTGTGATCACTCCCACCACTTCGCCGCCAGCCGCGAGCACCGCCTCGGCAACATGCCCCATGAGCCCCACGCTGCCACCGCCATAAACGAGGGCTAGATTGCGACGCACCAATTCCTCGCCCAGCGTGTGCGCCTGGCGAATGAACTCGGCATCATCGCCCGGACTCGACCCACAATAGACACAGATTCGTTGCATGATCGTGAAAAGAAAAAAGCGCGGGGATTGCGCCCCGCGCTTTTTCTACTGACAGAAAGTAAGACCGGATCAACCGTTGTCGCCGATGGCTTCGACGGGGCAGCCTTCCTTCGCTTCGGTGCACTGTTTTTCCTCTTCCGGAGTCGAGGGTTGCTTGAAGACGTAGGAGTACCCACCGTCATCATTGCGTCCGAAATTACTCGGCGCGGTTTCGCGACAAAGGTCGCAGTCGATGCAGTTGCTGTCCACGTAGTACTTGCCAGCAATGTTTTCGGGATAACGATTTGCAATATCAGCCATAATTCTCCTTGAGGTTAAATTAATATATTAGTGGAACTAAGCCACGCAATCTAAATCTCTAAAAAATCGGGAGTTTGACGTCGAACGATTAGCACATTCTCCGGTGAACAGGACAAAATCTGCCCAATGCCTCACGGGCCTTGATTCCCCATCGGCGCTTTGACTTGTCAGATGGCAAAAAGACGCCATTGATTAGAGCATGGCGGATGTCCTTTCTTCCCCCTCCTCCTCGGCCATTTCGGGGTTGCGCCCTTTCTCCATCGGGGAATTGGCGGATCGCTGTTTTCAACTTTATCGGCGTCATTTCATTCCGCTTTTTTACTTTTCCGCACTGATCCATGCCTTTCCCTTTTCGCTGAGCCTGATCCTGTCTTTTTTCGATCGTAATGTATCGTTCACCGATCTCTCGGCGCATCCAGAAAATATCACGTGGTTTTTGATCCGTGTGCTACCCAGCATTCTGCTGCTCACGCTGGGGGATGGCGCGCTCACCGATTACGTGGCGCGCCTGTATCTCGGGCAATATGTATCCGTGCGTCACTCCTTGGCCTCCATGATCCGGCGCAGCCCGGCCATCCTATGGAGTACGGTCATCAAATACGTCCTGATCTTTCTCGCGTTCCTGCCCTCCATCATTCCAATTGTCATTGGACAGTCCTGGAATGGCCCCCTGAGCTTCTGGATGATAGTGATCCTGTCGCTCGCGGGATTGCTACTGTTCATGCCGTGGCTCATTCTCGCCGTGCGTTATCTTGTGATGATGCAAGCGGTCATGCTGGAAAAAGTTAGTGGCTTTGCCGCGTTGCGACGTTCGAGCGAGATCATTCGCTACAATCTCGGGAAAAATATCATGCAGTGGGGGGAAACGCGGATCAGCCTGATCCTGCTCGTGATCGGCGTTGCCAATATTCTCGTCATCATCGCCAGTCATCTCCCCCAACTCGTGGCGACAGCCGGTGAAATGTTGCGTGGTAATTTGAGTGCGAACGCCATTACCCCGTCTCCCGTCATCATGACGATCACCCAACTGCTGAACTTCCTCGGCAGCGCGCTCATCGCCCCGCTCTTTGTCACCGGCGGCACGCTCTTTTATTATGACGTCCGCGTGCGCAAGGAAGCCTACGATCTGGAACTTCTCGCCTCTTCCCTGAAACTTGATAACGCCGCCGCACCCGGCAACCTTCGATCGTGAAACGATTACTCCTTCTGCTACTCGGGGGATTCGGGGTGATGATCGCTCCCATGCAGGGTGCAACGGCTGAGACAGCTCCCATCACGGATGCCGCCGCCGTGGCCGATCACTATCGCGCCGTGCTGCAACGCGAGGAATATCGACAGGAACCATCGTTCGATTTTCTGTCGCAGCTCGGCCATTGGGTTGTAGCGGTCCTGCAATCGCTACAGGACTCCTTCCGGCATTATGAATATAGCGGTCAGTTAATTCGCCTTTCCTACGCATTAATGGGCACCATCCTCGCTCTGGGCGTGATTTCACTGCTCTACTGGGGATTGAAATTTTTCCGCCTGCGCTATCTGCTGGCCAGGCCAGCTTCTGAAAAAACGGTGGGCGAACGCTATTCTGTCGCGCCGGAATCGCTGGAAACCGGGATTCGTCAGGCTGTCGCAGCGCAACTCTGGACTACGGCCTTGCTGCTGAGCTGGCGTCAATTCCTCACTCTGCTGGAACGTCACGAACTCGTCCGCGCCGACCGGACGCGCACAAATTGGGAGTACCTCGCACAACTGCAGTCGATGTCCATTCCGACACCGACGCGGGAATTGTGCCAGGAACTCGTTCGACGTTATGATCGCTACATTTACGGTGGGCAACCGGTCACACCCGAAGACTGGGCGCAATGGAACGCCTCACTTTACGCACTCGCGCGCACCTTGAATCTCGACCGGCCCATCCCGGCCTCCAACGCACCATGAAGACGAATGCTTTCTATATTCGTGCGCTGCTCGGCGTGGTGGCATTTACCGCGCTCGTTATTGTACTCTTCGGTCGCAAATCGGGCAGCGGCTCCGATTTCTGGCTCCCCTCCAGTTTCAACGCCGGTCCGCGCGGTCACAAGGCGCTCTACACCACACTCGAGGATCTCCATTGGCCCGTGGGCCGATGGCAAGGTTCTCCGCGTGAACTCTCCGGCACCAATCAAGTCCTGTTATTTGCCCGCAACAGCCTCGGTCGCCGTTACCCACTGCAACCGCTGGAAATCGAACAGCTCCTGAAATGGGTCCATGCCGGCAATACCCTTATTCTGCTCGGAGACTTTGCGGAATCACCGGATGCAAAACCATTACTGGAAACAATCGGCTTTCGCCATCTCAAGCCTGTGGCAGTCAGCAACCGCCTCTATGAACAAAGCAGCGAAATGCTTTCGCGTGAGCGCCTGAGCATGATGCTGCAGGCCCCTGCACCGGAAAACCAGCCCCAGCGCGTGTCCATCGAAAACGCCTATCCTCTGCCCCGTTCTTCGGATCAGGCCAATCGTCTACTCACCGATGGAAAAGCCGATTACGCTATTGAGCAAATGCATGGCGCGGGCCTCATCATTGTAATCGCCAGCGCCTCGCTCCTCGACAACACGTTCCTTTCGCATGCGGACAATCTGCCCTTCGTACTACGACTGCTCCAGCCACAAGGCCGGATGCCGGAAAAAATCTGGTTTGAAGAAGCACACCACGGTTACCGCACCACCTTTGCCCTCACCGACTTATTCCAGCAACCGGGCGTCCAACTCGCCAGCGCGCAGCTCGCCTTCGGTCTGCTTGTCTTCCTCAGCTCGCAACTCATGCGCTTTGGTCCGGTGCGTCCGTTGCACCGCAAGACACCACGCTCCACAATGGAGTTCGTTCATTCCCTCGCCAACTTGTATCGTCGCGCCGACATCCGCAATGACATTGTAAGCGGCCTCTTCCGCGACACCCACCAAGCGATCCTGCGTCGCTTCAATCTCCCCCCCGAGACGAGTCACGAAATTCTGGCCCGACACCTCAAGGAGGCGTTTCCACAACTACCGCCGTGGAAAAAACTGGCACAACGCTTCGATTCCGACGACTACGTTCAGGGATTGCCACCCACCGGCTGGCTGAAAGTTTCCCGCGAACTCATCACCATCAAGAACACCATGCTATGACCACACCCATCACCACCCGATTCGACGCGATCCGCAACGAAATCAAAAAAGTCATCGTCGGTCAGGACACCCTGATCGAGCAGGCCCTCATCGGCTTCCTCGCCGGGGGCCACCTCATTCTCGAGGGCGTCCCCGGTCTCGCCAAGACCCTCTTTGCCCGCGCGTTCGCGGCAAGCCTCGCCCTCGAATTTCGCCGCATCCAATTTACTCCCGATCTGATGCCCTCCGACCTGATCGGAACGAATGTTTTCCAACCCGACAAACAACAGTTCCGTTTCCTTCCCGGTCCCGTGTTCGCCGATGTGCTGCTCGCGGATGAAATCAACCGTACTCCTCCAAAAACACAATCGGCCCTTCTTGAAGCGATGGAAGAACGTCAGGTCACCATCGACGGCACAACGCATCCGCTGCCACCACACTTCTTCGTCATAGCGACGCAAAATCCGATTGAGTACGAAGGCACCTTCCCGCTACCCGAAGCGCAGATCGACCGCTTCCTGATGAAGATCAAAATCAGCTATCCCACCGCAAACGAGGAATTGCAACTACTCAAGAACGGCCCCTCCACCCGCCCCCTCAACGAAGTCATCACCTCCGTGGCCAACCCGGAACATCTCATTGAAGCACGCTTGAGCGTCAATGCCGTGCGGGTCGAGGACAAGGTCTACGATTACCTCCTCAAGCTCATCACCGCCTCGCGGCAACTTCCGCAACTGTCCCTCGGTGCCAGTCCCCGAGCGGCGCAAGGCTGGCTGCAGGCTGCCAAAGTACGGGCCGCGTTGCACGAACGAGACTTCGTCACACCAGACGACCTGAAAGTCCTCTCCGCACCCATTCTACGCCATCGCCTCGTACTCAAGCCCGAGACCGAGATTGAAGGCGTCACGGTCGACCAGATCATCAACCAGTTACTCGCCTCCGTCGAAGTGCCGCGTTAGCCCAACGCCATGATCTTCACCCCGCGCTTTTTCCTCATCCTCGCGTTGAGCATTCTGCTGTCGATCGCTTCGATCTGGCAGCCGGAAAGCGTGGTCATGAGCCTGGCGCTGACGGTCCTGCTCTTCGCGGCCACGCTGCTCGATCTTCTGCTCACGCCGCGACAGCCCCTCACCATCACCAGGGATTGTGCGGCGGCATTCATCCAGGGCGTGAACACCACCGTGAAACTCCGCATACGCAATCGCACGCATCACCGATTGCGTTGTTGGGTGCGGGACGGCACACCGTCCGACTTCCTCAGTCCCGAAGAATCGATTCACGCGTTTCTTGCTCCCCATAGTGACATCGTGGTGGATTATACCGTACGCAGCGAGGAGCGCGGCACTTACAGCTTCAGCGCGATTGATTACCGCGTGTCAGGCCCACTCGGATTGATTCAGCGGCAGGAATCAATCCCCAATTCAGCACAGGTGAATGTCTTCCCAGATATCAGCCTTGCCGGCGCGCGCGATCTCGCGCTGAGTCTTGGTTCACCCTACCTGATGGGACGCCGGCCACTTCTCATGCGCGGAGAAGGTCGCGAATTCGAGTCGCTTCGCGATTATCAACACGACGATGACTACCGTTCGATCGACTGGAAGGCGACCGCGAAAAAAGGCCGGCTCATTTCGCGACAATTCCAGGCCGAACGCGATCAACGCCTGTTGATCCTGATTGATCTCGGCCGCCTGATGAATCCCCGCATCGGGGCTTATCGTAAACTCGACTACGCCATCAACGCCGCCGTGCGCCTCGCCCAGACCGCGCTCGCCAAGGGCGACCTCGTGGGCCTGCTCCTCTTCAGCGACGAGATCGAATTCTATCTACCACCGCACAAGGGCAATACCCAGTTCGCCGCCATCGTGCAAGCACTGGTCTCCGCCCGACCACGGCCAACCGAACCGGATTATCGCACGGTTTTCCACTACGCGGCGCGCCGCAATACCCGACGCACGCTCATGGTCTGCTTCACCGATTTGCTTGATCTTGATATCTCCCAAACGCTCGTCGAAAGCATGGTGCCATTGCAACCGCGCCATCTGCCCATGGCCGTGACGATCAGCGATTCTGATCTTTTAAAGATACTGCATGCCACGCCAGAGGAAGGCATCGACGTGTATCGCCATGTCGCAGCGCAGGAGGTTCTGCATGATTACCAACGGACCATTCGTGCGCTCCAATCCCGCGGTGTTTTGACGGTGAACGTCCCAGCAAATGAACTCACTCCAGCCACACTGAATCGTTATCTGGGAATCAAGCAAAGCGCCCGGCTGTAGCACCTTCCCCTGCAAGGCCAAGTCCTGCTAGTAGCTGTGCGTTTCGAGTTTCACCTTGCCGCGGAAAATCCAGTAAATCGAAGCCGTATACGCCAGCACAAGCGGCACGCCCAAAAGCGCCACAACGAGCATGATCCCGAGCGTTTTTTGAGAAGAAGCCGCATTGTAGATGTTCAGGCTGTTGCCCATGTCCGGCAGGGAAACCACCAGATGCGGAAACATCCCAAGACCAAAGATGCCCATGAGTGTCAGCATCGTCACACAAGAGGAAATAAACGCAAACAAATCGCGCCCCTTGTGAATTTCTCTCGGGATGTTGGCAATCGCAAACATGTTCGCCAGAGCAAGCACACCTGTAACCGGGTACGCGCGAAATACCTCTACCATGTGCGGCACATAGAGCATCGTGGAGAACGACGCAATGGCATAACACATGATGAACGCGATGATCGTATTATTCACCCAGCTGCGAATGCGTTTTTGCAATTCACCCTCGGTTTTCAATGCAAGGTAAATGCACCCGTGCATTGCAAAGAGCGCCACCGTCGTCACCCCCATCCAGATCGCATAGGGATTCAACAGCTCCCAAAATCCGCCGATGTATTCATGCTGCGCATCGAGACGCACACCCCAAGCGATATTACCAATGGCCACGCCAATCAGGAATGAAGACAGAAAACTCCCAACCGTAAAACCAATATCCCACATCTGCCGCCACCAGCGCATCGGCTGCTTGCTGCGGAATTCGATGGCCACCGCTCGAAACAACAACGCAAACAGCAGCAGCATGAAGGCGAGATAAAAGCCGGAAAAGACCGTGGCATATACTTCGGGAAACGCCGCGAAAAGCGCGCCACCACCCGTCACAAGCCAGACCTCATTACCATCCCAGACTGGGCCAATGGAGTTCAGTTGAATACGGCGATCATGATCCTCCTTGTTGAGAAGATGCAGGATACCCACGCCCAGATCGAACCCATCGAGAATGGCGTAGCCTGCAAACAGCACCCCGACGATGCCAAACCAAATCGTATTCAAATCAAGTGGTAACGTCATGCGCGGTGTCCTTCCCGTGGATTGGCGGGATTACCTTCCACAAGCTCCGGAGCATGATCATCAGGACCATGCTGGATCTTATCGTTCAACAGATAGATAAAGAGCGCAATGAGGAGCCCGTAAATCAGCAGGAACATGATCAACGAAGCGAGCACATGCTCGGCCTTCACCGCTTTACTGAGCGCATCGGAAGTCTTGAGCAAACCATAGACAATCCACGGTTGACGCCCCAGCTCCGCGGTATACCAACCAGCCTGATTGGCAATCTGCGGCCCAAGCACCGCGAGCACCATGACTCCCCAGTAATAGCGAATCCATTTATTTTCGCCAAGGAACAGCCATCCACGCCACCAGAGAAAAACTCCCAGCAGACTCAAGCCGATGAGACCCATGCCGATCGCGATCATGAGATGGTACGCCTGAAAAACCGCCTGAATCTTGGGCCGTCCCCACTTTGGATCGATCCGGTCGTAGCCAATAACCGGCTCCTTGAAATTGAGGTGTGTGAGGAAACTCAAAGCGCCGGGCACGCCAATGCCGTGGACTTTTTCGTTTTCCACGTCGACCCAACCCGCCAGGTAAAGCGGCGAGTAGGGCTCCGTTTTGAAGACGCCTTCAAGCGCGGCAAATTTCGCGGGCTGATTTTTATACACACCCTTGGCCGTGCTATCGCCGCTGGCCAGTTGCAGAAGAGAAGCCACAACGGCAAGGGCGAGGCCGAACTTAAACGACGATTTGGCGAATTCGATATGCCGGCGGCGCAGCAAATAATAGGCGCTGACGCTCGTAACCAGAAAGGCTCCCGCGAGCCAGCAACCGAGAATGACATGCGTCAGCCGATCAACCGACGATGGATTGAACACCATTGCCCAGAAATCAACAATCTGCGCGCGCGCCTTCATTCCTTCGCCCACAATGTGATAACCAGCCGGTGTCTGCATCCACGAGTTCGCCACCACGATCCAGACCGCGCTGAAGTGCGATCCAAAGCACACCATGCACGTGGCAAAGAAATGAAGCTTGGGCCCGACCTTATTCCAACCGAAGAGCAGCAGCGCGAGGAACCCGGATTCCAGAAAGAATGCGAAGATCCCCTCCGCCGCCAAAGCGCTGCCGAAGACATCGCCCACGTAGCGCGAGTAGGTCGCCCAGTTCGTGCCAAACTCAAACTCCATGACAATGCCCGTGGCGACACCCAGCGCGAAGATGAGACCGAAAATGCGCGTCCAGAATCGCGCCATCTGCTCGTAGAGCGGATTACGCGTCTTGAGATACGCCGCCTCGATGAAAACGAGGATCAACCCGAGACCAATCGTGAGCGGAGGAAAGATGTAGTGAATCGAAATGGTGACCGCAAACTGAATACGCGATAAAATTTCTACGTCCACGAATGTGGACGATAGCCGAAATCAGCCGGGGCTAAAGGGAATTCTTCGCAACAGCTCTACGCCACGTAGGGCTGCCCAAGGAAACCGGACATATTGATGAACTCGTAGTCACGGTCCAGGAGACGATCGAGAATGTTCGGCACCGCATCTGCCGTCTGCATGTGCAAATCGTGGCACAGAATGATGGAGCCGGGGCGGGCCTGCGTGACGATCGTATCGGTGATGCGTTGCGCGCCGGGTTGCGCCCAGTCGCGAGGATCGACACTCCACATCGCGATACCGAGACCGAGATCTTTCGCGATATGTGATTTGTTGCGGAATGCTCCGTAAGGCGGACGCAGCCAGACGGGAGTATATCCCGTGGCCTTGTAAATCGCATCCTGACAGGTGAGCAGTTCCTCGCGCACGCGATCATCGGAAAGTGAATCCAGCTTCGGGTGCGTGTAGCTGTGATTGCAAAGCTCATGCCCCTCATCGAACACACGTTTGGCGAGGTCGGGATTATTTTTGACATTGCGGCCGATCATGAAAAAGCTGGCGCGAAGATCGCGCTTTTTAAGCTCGGTGAGCACCCGTTCGGTGACGCCCGGAGTCGGGCCGTCATCAAATGTGATCGCCAGGCGATTACCAAAACCAGGGCCGCTATTGACCGAGATGGGCTTGAGGTCGCCGGAAACTCCGGTGGGCGTGGAGAGCACGGGCGACATCTGCCCAAGCGCTTCGACCAAGCTTCCACCGACACTGAAGGCAGCGACGGAGACCCCCAACTGCTTCAGAAATTGCGACCGCGAGATATTCATTTGCATATCACTCTAGAACTGGAACGGCATATTGTCTATTTTTCCTTAATCCGAGACAGGGAAATTCGCGCAGCTTATAGAGACCAGATGCACAAAGAAGGTTTTCTAACACAGCTTGCTCAAAAGAGCACCGGAGATTACAAGTGACCGCTGACTTCTCAAGCGCAAGCACTTACACCTTCCCGGCAAACATCCCTATTACCGGCTACTTGCGACGAACTCCAAAGGAATAGCCCTTGCCAGCGCGACCACCGCGCACGTTGTGCGCTCCCGCACTGGCAGACTTGGTCGAGTCGAGCACGACGGAGTAAACATAGGCGAAATTCTCCAGCTTTACGCGCGGAATCGATTGGCCGATGAACCGCTCGATGGACGCCACATCAGGCGCTTCGTCCGCCGTCATCAGCGTAAACGCGTCACCCGTCGCTTCCGCGCGCCCCGTGCGGCCGATGCGATGCACATAATCTTCCGGATGCTGAGGCACGTCGTAATTGATCACATGGCTGATGCCGCTGACATCAAGACCGCGCGCCGCAATATCGGTGGCGACCATGACTTCGTACTTGCCCGAGCGAAAGCCTGCAAGGGCTTCAAGCCGCTCGTTCTGACTGCGATTGGAGTGGAGCACCGCAACCGCATGATTCAGCGCCTTCAACTGCGACGCGACACGATCCGCGGCATGCTTGGTACGGGTGAAAATGAGAACGGAATCGTAATGTGTCCGCTCAAGCAACGCCAGAAGCAGCTCAAACTTCTGCGTGCCTGCCACGGGGTAGATGGCATGCTTGACCGATTCCGCAACGGATCGACGCTGACCGATCTCGATCGACTGCGGTTCCTTCAAGGCCCACTCGCACAACCCGGCGATTTCCGGCGGCATGGTCGCGGAAAAAAGACAAGTCTGGCGTTGCTTACGGCACTTCTCAATGATCCGGCGCACATCGGGCATGAAACCCATGTCGAGCATGCGATCCGCCTCATCCAGCACGAGATGTTCGATCGTTCCGAGATCGATATTGCCCTGCTCCATGTGATCGAGCAATCGGCCCGGAGTCGCAACGAGAATATCAGTACCGCGCTTCAACTCTTCCAACTGCTTGCCGTAACCGACACCACCATAAATCACCACCGTGCGAAGATTGGAGAAACGGGAATAGTCGCGAAAAGCCGTCTCGACCTGCGCCGCGAGTTCGCGTGTGGGTTCGAGAATGAGCGCACGCAATCCGCCGTGCTTCGCCAGCTTGGTAAGAATCGGGAGAGCAAACGCCGCGGTTTTACCCGTGCCGGTTTGCGAAGCGCCAATGATATCGGCTCCACTCAATACGAGCGGAATGGCGCGGAGTTGAATGGGCGTCGGATCGATGTAACCCATCGACTGGACGCCGTGGACTACATCATCGGAAAGGCCCAAGTTTTGAAAAGACATTCGGTTAGAATAACGGATCCTCCGGCATTAGCGAGAGGAAAGACGAGACGTAACCACGCCCTCAGATTGCGTTGATTGGTGCCCATTTCCGCTCTTGCCTTGGCGTCCCCCAATCTGTCACGCTGGCAATCATGAAACGGTGGCTGAAGCGGGGCGGGATCGCGTTCGGGGTGCTGGTGCTGCTGATCGTGGCGTTTTATCTGGAGGAGAACTGGCGCGGCGCGCGCCTGTGGGCCGAGACCAAGGCCCAGTACGAAGCGAAGGGTTTTAGCTTCGATCCGAAAGCACTCATTCCTCCGCCCGTGCCGGATGAACAGAATTTTGCGAAGAGTGAGATTTGGCAGCACCTGCTCGCTTCCCGAGATCCTAAAAAAGAAATCCGCCCGCAAAGCAGCTTGATGGACGCCAGGAAAATCCTGCAAGAATGGCGCACCGCAAATAAGGTCCGGCCTAACTGGGAGCTTGGACAGAAACCGATCTCGCCGCCCTTGGCACTTTTGGATTCGATTCAAGGCGAATTGAATCAACTTTACGCAGCCGCCAATGAGCGCTCTCAATGCCAATTTTCATTCGATTTGAATTTCCCCTTTCCTCCCGCAACGCCTTTGCCGGAATTAGGCCCCGCCATGAATGTCGCGCAAATCGTGCAAGCGCATGCTTTGGCCTCCTTGAATAACAAAGACACGATCACCGCGCTACGGGATATTTCCATCTGCTATCTACTGGCTCAGGGAGGTGGACAACAGCCGACACTCATTTCCGGATTGTCGACAGGCGCGATCGCCCTGATACCACTGCCTACCCTCTGGAGTGGAATCGAATCGCATCAATGGTCCGACTCTGATCTATCCCATCTGCAATCGCTCCTAGGGTCGATCAATCTATTCCAAACCTATCGCACCTCCATGAGGGGCGAACTCACCGTCTATTTTATCGGGACAATAGATTGGTTTAAAAAACATCGACTGGGCACTTCGAAAGAATTCGCTGCTCTAGCTTCACTCGGGGGAGAGTTGGATTCCGATTGGTCAAAATGGCCTAATCCTTGCAGTATGATTCTGTCAATCAGCCCCTCGGGTTGGTACGACGAAACAAAAGCCATCGCTACACCCTGCTATATAGACCACTTTTTGAATGTGCTCGATTCAGACCAACGCCGTTTTTCTCCCGAGAAAAACTTCTCTCAAAAAGATTTATGGGCCCTGCGCTCCTATCAACCGACTCGAGCCATTTTCAGTCTTTCTTTACCCGCCCTGAATGAAGCTGGTTCTCGCTTTGCCAAAGCACAAAGCCAACTCGATCTGGCTCGCGTGGCTTGCGGGTTGGAGCGGTACCGACTGGCGAACGGGAAATATCCGGCGGCGTTGGCGGAGCTGGAGCCGAAGTTCATAGATCAGGTGCCGCACGATTTGTGTAATGCCGAGCCGTTGCATTACCGGGTGGAGGCAGATGGAAATTACGCGCTCTATTCGGTGGGATTCAATGGCGTGGATGATGGAGGCCAAGTCGTGATGAAGAAGGAGTTCGCGACGGCAATCGATCCAAAGCAGGGCGATTGGGTATGGCCGCGATTGAAGCGGTAGAGAGACCGATGAAGCCAACGACGCGCCGATCAAATCAGCACACCGTTTTTCCCCTGCGCCTTTGGCGCGCTCGGCGAGAAACCTTCCTTACTTGAGGGAAGGAAGCATCTCGAGCGCCTGCTTGTTGGTGGGCGCTTTCTTGAGCAGGAAGAGGAGCCGTTCCATCTGGGCCTGGATGGGCTGTCCGTGGAGTCCGCGGCGGATGATGGCAACCTTTTCAAGAATATCTGGGGCAAGAAGCAATTCCTCGCGGCGGGTGCCCGACTTTTCGATGTCGATGGCGGGGAAAACGCGGACGTCGGAAAGCTTGCGGTCGAGCACAATTTCCATGTTACCGGTACCCTTGAATTCCTGGAAGATGACTTCGTCCATCTTGGAACCGGTATCGATGAGCGCCGTCGCCACGATGGTGAGCGCGCCCGCTTCTTCAGTCTGCCGGGCAGCGGCGAAAATCTTGCGGGGGATTTCCATGCCGCGGGAGTCCATACCGCCGGAAAGCGTGCGACCGTTGCCCTTGGTGGCGCTGTTAAACGCGCGACCGAGGCGGGTCAAGGAATCGAGCAGCATGAACACGTCGCGACCACTCTCGACGAGGCGCTTGGCGCGCTCGATGACGAGCTTGGAGAGGCGGACGTGGCTGGCGATGTCCTGATCGTTGGAGGAGGACCAGAGTTCGCCACGGCCCTTGATGAATTGACGGAAATCGGTGACTTCCTCGGGGCGTTCGTCGACGAGGACGATCATGAGGTGGGTCTTCGGGTGATTGGTAGCCACGCCCTCGGCGATGGCCTGCATGAGCATCGTCTTGCCGGTGCGGGGCGGGGCGACGATCATGGCGCGTTGGCCGTGGCCAATCGGGGTCATGAGATCGACCACGCGGGTGGAAAGTTTGTCGCCGGCGGTTTCCATCTTCACCCAGCGGTTGGGGTTGATGGTGGTGAGCTCTTCAAAGGGAAGCTGCTTCTTGTATTCCTCGACAGTCTTGCCGTTGAGCGTCTGGAGTTCGACGAGTTGCGGGCCGCGCCCGTTCATGGCGCTCATGCCGGCGATTTCGACACCATCGCGCAGACCGTTACGCTTGATAGCGTCCGGCGGAACGAAGACATCATTCGGCGTGACCGAGGCGACCTTTTCAGGCTTCCTCAGAAAACCGTAACCTTTATCGTGAACCTCTAAAATACCCGATACGGGTGTAGTCTCTGACATGGTATAACTAGGCAAGTGATAAGCACCCCTGCTGGAAAGCAGAGCGGGACGCAACGTGTCCCAAGACCCATCGAACTGAAAAAACTACTAACAGAATCCCTGTAGGGATGCAAGGAGAGTTTATAGGCAAGGCGAAAAAGTACCTCTGGCATGAGAGGTTACAACGGTGGCAAATGCGAGGGGATATTTCAGTTAATTGAGATTCTTTTTGTCTTGTATCCCTTCGTATCCCTGCCAGCATGCCGATTCAGATACGGATCATTGGTTACTCTTCAAGCTTAGTGGTCGTCAGTTGAGTCAAGCTCGTTGATGATTCGAGTCCCAACGTGAGGGACCAGCTTCCGAAGCTGCCGGAGATCTGAACAAACAAAACATCAGCATGAGCACCAAACTCTACGTCGGGAATATCCCGTTCAAAGTCACCGAAGGCGATCTGCAGGACCTCTTCGCCCAGCATGGTTCCGTTGCCTCCGTGGATCTGATCATGGACAAGATGACCGGCCGTCCGCGCGGATTCGCGTTCGTCACCATGGCAACTCCCGAAGATGCCCAAAAGGCGATCAGCGCCCTCCATGGCCAGAGCTACGAAGGCCGCGATCTGACGGTTAATGAAGCTCGCCCCCGCGAAGACCGCCCTCCCCGCTCCTATGGTGGTGGTGGTGGACACGGCGGAGGCCATGGTGGTGGCGGACGTGGTGGTGATCGCGGCGACCGTCGCGAACGTCGCTACTAAACGACTCCACGCGCTTTTCGCGTTACGCTCGTCAATGTCCGGTGTGCCTCGCGCACCGGACCAGTATTCCCCCCATCCCGCGTCTCTTTATGGCGTGGCCAACACAAAGTACCAACGCGGGTCCGTTGATGGAATCACACCCGTGATGTTTTCGACATGGCTGTCGCAAAACAAGTAATTCGCTGACGTCTTCGGATGACGCCGGATCAATTCGCCTCCCCCCGTCATTGTCGGCGTATAGCTCTCACCGTTCTTGGCGATTTCCACCACGAGAAAGGTCTGCGACGCCGGAACAACCAGCCGTCGTCGCTGCCAGGCCACCGAACTCGGAAGCATATAGCCATTGAGCGCGTAGGACACGCCGCGCGCCTCCACCGGCTTGAGTGAAGGACAAACGAAAATGCCAGCCGCTCGCGGCAAGGGTGAGGGCCCCATCGAGTTATCCGGCATGGAAAGATACTCCTTCAATTTCCACATCCATGTCGTCGAACCTTCTCCCGCCGTCCCGTCGTAGATCATGGGGTAAAGCTGGTTGTGATCATCGGCGTAACTGTTGAGCGCTACGCCGATTTGTCGCAGATTGGAGGAACATTTCGTCGCACGGGAATTCTCCAGCATGCGACTACCCATAGGCATTAGAAATCCAACCAAGATGACGATAATTGCCACGACGACCAGAAGTTCGATCACCGTGAAAGCCTGAGTCGGTGATTTCATAGCGCTCCTCCTGGGCATTAAGCGCTCTCGCGAACCACGATTTCTCCGCGCACATTGATGCGGGCAAACCCCGTAAACGTTCCCGCCACGGTCGCTTTCAAGGCTTCAAATTCTTTGCGCCCAATTTCCTCGTAAGGCACATGATACGTCGTCAAAGGCACCGCTGAGGTGCGTGCAATGGCCACATCATCGGTGCCGATCACCTTCAAATCCTGGGGCACGCGCAGTCCCCGCTCCAACGCCGCCTGGATCAAAGCCACGGCAATGCCGTCACTCGGACACACCACGCCTTCCATCCCGCGATCCTCGGAAAGATACTGGCGCGCCAACGCCAGCGGTTCTTTCTGCGGATCGTCGTAATTCGGATGCATCGTCGCTTCGAGCAATTCCCACTTGGGATTCGACGCCAAGCCAGCCTCTTCCAAGGCCCATTGATAACCGGCGTAATACTTCTCCATCGCCCCGGCGTTGTTGGCCAGAAATCCGATTTTTTTCACGCCGCGCCGGATCAGATAATTCGTCACTGCATAACCAGCATGAAAAGCATCGATACCCACCGAAGGATTATCGACCCCGGCCAATCGCATTCCCGAAAGCACAATCGGCACGGGGCAGCTGATCACCTTTTGGGCAAAGCGCGTGTGCTCCTCCGGCGTCAGCAAAACCGGATGCACCACGGCGCCGTTCACCGCAAACTCCGAAATCCGGCCTAAAAATTCGAGCTCCTTCTCGCAGTCCGTCCCCGTGGTGATGGTCAATACACGACAGTCCGCCTCAATCGCCGCATCCTGAAATCCGCGCACCGTGCGCAGAATCGCCTCATGCTTTTCACTCGGATAGACAAAGGCCAGCGCCTCCAACTTGATACTCGACTTCGCGGCCGGGGTGGCCGCCGCAATGCGAATCACCTTCGTTCCGGCACGGGGCCGACGCTCCACCCAACCGTCATGCGCCAATAAGGACAGCGCTTTGCTGATGGTCGCCACACTGCAATTAAACCGGGCGGCCAGTTCATGCTCCGTCGGCAAACGGTCGCCAATCTGGTGATTCTCCTGAATCTCCCGACGGAGGATTTCATGAACCGTGTGCAGCTTGGAGGAGGAAGATTGGCTCATGCTCCACAGCTTCCCAACTTCCACTTCCACCGTCAATATTGAACCATTTAATAGAAAAATAAACTGCTTATTGACTTATGTAAAAGATCGCGCCCCTTCTCACACATCGCATTCTTTTTAACCTGAAGGCTTTAACTTAGATCGAAATTTCTCGATGATGGCATTTTTTTTCGCCACTTCGTCTTCGAGACACTTGGTGTAGTCGCGCAACCCCTGCACCTCAGTCTGCAAAGTGTTACACTGGTTGATCTTGGCATGAAGGGCTTGAGTCTCCGCGAAGAGCTCGATCTCCTTCATCTGGAGAGCAATGTTGGCAGAGAAAATGCCCTCGTGGAAAAGGATCAGTTGCCGAAATTGCTCGGCAAACAGCGCCGGGAATTCGACCGCTATCTTTTGAATCGCGGCGACGAAGGTCTGGTTCATATGAGCGGAATCCTTGCTCATGTTGTCTTCATGCACGCGATAGTAGGCCAGCTTTTCGTCCAAGTAGCAGCAAAGCTGGTTGTGCCCCGCCAGACGCAGCCAGAGTTCATAGTCCGCATGGCCGTCGAGCTTGGGCGTGAATCCGCCGAATTGCTCGATCGTTTCCCTGCGAATTAACGGGCAAATGGGCGGAAAGAAGCCTCCGATCAATAACGATCCAAAGATATTTCCGGTGAGTATTTTCCGGGCGGTACCAACAGTGACCTGATTGATGGACACACCGAAGTCGTCCTGCACATGGATGATGTCGCAGTAATTGTAAGCGTACTGCAAATTTTCATCCAAATGCCGCGCTTGGACTTCCAACTTGGCGGGATGCAGATAATCGTCCGCGTCGAGGAACTGGAGATATTTTCCTTTTGCGAAACGGATCCCGGCATTGCGCGCATTGGCCAGTCCGCCATTGACCTGCTCGTGATAGCGAAAGTGATACCGGCCTGCCAGCGCCGCGCAAATTTCCTGCGTGTCGTCGCTCGAACCATCGTTAACGACGATGACTTCCACTCCGGGGAGTGTCTGCTCGGCGCAACTCCGCAGTGCGCGCTCAAGATAGCGGCCCTGATTGTAGCAGGGGATAATGACGGACACCGGGTTACTCATGAATTCGCTCCTAATGACAGGTTCTCTCCCAAGTTTTCATCAACCGACCTTGTAAGCCGAGGGCTTGATCCCAATCGAAACCCGGCAGCAATGATACCTCGAAAGGTGACGTGAGCGTAGCAAGCATTTTCCAGTATTTCTCTTTTGCCTCTGCCTCGGCCAACATGGAAAAACAAAGTGCCGCGATGACTTGATACAGGCGCTGACGATACGATCGAACTTCGGAATTTTCCGTCACGCCAAGCTCTCTCGCGATGCGCGCGTTCTCTTCGGCAATGCCAGCGCGTTCGATATAGACTGACTCAATGATCTGAAAGGCCGTCACCAGATTGGTCGGCACCTCCACCCCCGGAGCCAGTTTCGCGCAGACCCACTGCAAAACGCGAAGCGTGAGACCGGGCAGGCGCTCCACCTCATCCATCACGGCATCGAAATCGACCGCGAAGGGCTCCAGCTTGTTTCGGTAACCGCGGAGGATCAAATCACGATCCATCTCACTCAACTCCGGGTACGCCTTGAGCAACTCCGCAAGGCGCGCGGCCCGTTTTGCGTAGGAGACATCATAGGCTCCCCACGCAATGAGAAGCGCGTCCCCCAAAGCGATGGAGGCTTTGACGAATTGATAGGCGAAATAAGTGCGGCGCTCGTCTTTCACGAACAATCGGTTGTCTCGATGCCCAAGTTCCGTGGTGAGAAAGCCAGCCATGCGATTGTAAATCAACTGACAGGCGTCATAGACCGGAATTTCATTACCATGATAAAATGGCAACCGATCAAAGATGGTCTTATCCCCCCACAGTACACGGGAGCCATGGCGCAAATCAAAATTGAGCTGCGAAATACTCCAGTGCCCATCGAACAATCCGGTGACGCCAATATCGACATAATCCATCTTGAACTGGTCCGCCAGCTTTTGCCCCAGCTCCTTGACATTCACATCCGGAGGTTGTTTGACAATGACCCCGATGTCGTAGTCATTGATCGCCTGAAATCCCTCCGGGGATTTGCGCACCGTCCCTTCTCCCCTCCCAAATCCGCCTGTGAGATAAATGGATTTGGCATCTGGAATCGCCGCGCGAATCTCATCCACGGCGGTGGAAATTTGCGCCCGGACGAACGGTTCGGCTTCCGGCGTCAAGGTCAACTGTTGTCCAACGTCCATCGGACATGCCGTGATGGAGGGAATCTTCAACGTTGTCGGATGTTGGATTCCGAGATTCTCCAGCAGAAGCGGAAAGAGATTCCATGATTGAAATTCCTCATCAAATCGTCCCTGCACGCTTCCGTTGGAGCGGTGGTAGATGATCGCTCCCCGATTATCGAGACCGGCGGGATCGTAGCCGTGCATCCCCTGGATGGAACAACGTGGTGAGAAATCGAAAAAGTTCGGTTGAATAACCGCGCCGGGATGCGCCATGAAAATCAGTTCCGCATTCGCCAGCTTGCACTTGGCGATTCGAAACTTGGCAAGATCAGGCTCCTTCAACACATAACCGCTCGGCATTGCCTCCAGCGTCGCGGTGATACGACGACGCGCTTCCGCATGCCGAAACCAGAATCGCGCCATCGTCGAGTCAAGAAAGCAATTGTAATCGTGCTTCAACTTCAACCCGGTCTTCTGCAACTGCGCCCATACGTCGATCTGTCGGGTGATGTTCACCATGCCGTGATCGCCGAAGAGAATGAACGACAGATTGCCCCCACTGACCTTGAGACAATGCTTATGCAACGCTTGGATGCAGTGATCCGTGTTTTGAATGGTCTCATGCACCTCGCGCGATTCGGCTCCAAATTGATGACCGCGCGAGTCGAGCTCCATCAGGTGAATATAGACAAATTCGTGTTCCGCCTTGATCTCGGAAATGCAATGGCGGGTCAAACCCTTGTCGTCGTTCGGATGGATTGCGTCCGTGTAGGGCCAGGAACATTGGAACCACTTTTTTCCCGACTGCTCGACCAGATCGAAAATGGAAGTGTAGTTCTTGCCCTTTTCCCATGGCGCATAGCGCTCGCTGATGTTGAACTGATCCACGATCGTGAGCGGAATATCGAGCGAGGAGAGATAGTGTTTCCCGAAGGGTGGGACGTAACGCCGTGCTCCATTGCGCACCGCCGTGCGCAAGGTCGAATCCTTGCCGAAGATCACTTCACGCGGCAACCTCGACAAGCCATGGCCCAGCGTGAAAGGAGAACCCTCCGGATCTTCATGGAACATGTGGGTATAACCGGACTCTTCCGGGGTGAGCCCACCGAAGTAAGCATCCCTCGGGACAAATCCAAATGGCTCGATGAAATTTCCACGCACGCCCTGCAGCGCAAGGCTTTTGATAAAGTCCGTCCGATCGGGGTAATCCCAGCGGAATGCATCAATGAGAATCAGAACGACCATAGGGATACAACCGATTCACCATCACACCTTTTCCAGCACAACCGCCGTTTGGTGCCCATGGATCCCGGGCAAAATATCGACCACCTTCAACCACTTCGACCAAATGCGGCGGATGTAATTGACATGGTGAAAAACGTTGCAGTTGTATTCATTCGAGTTGGGGCTGTACTCATAAACCAACCGCTCTTCGGGCATCGGCGCACCCTTGACGTAGTGACGCCCAAAATCGGGCGAGTCCATCAGGACACGATAGACAGACATCTTCTCGACGTTGAGCCAGCTCGTTTCATCGTGAATGGTCAAATAAGCTTTCCCGCCCGGCTTGAGGATGCGTCTGATCTCTGCCAACCAGCTCAATTCATACACATCGATATGCGTGAATACCGAAAAGGCGTAGATCAAATCGCATTCATTTTCCGCCAGCATGAAATAAGGCAGCGCAGAGAGCTTGATCGCGCGGGTATTTTCCGGGAAATAACGCGTGATGTAGTCGACATGATTAATGTTGAGTTCGGCAACAGTCACTCGCCACTCCGTGGAACCATTGGCAAAGAAGCGCGCGACACGTCCTGAAGCACCACCGAAATCGATAATGTGTGCCCGCTCCGGGAGTGGGCCGACATGCTCGAGAATGGTTCGATAATCGGACAAGCCACTCAACCAGTAATCGAAGTGATAGGAGCCTTGATAACCTTCACGATCCTCCGTAGCAGGAATCGGAATCCGGTCTTTCTTGAGAAATTCCTTGAGCAGATGGGCGAGCGCCGGGTTATTGCGATGCATGGCCGTCTTACCCGGGCCTCCCTGCTTGCAAAGTTCCATCGGCAGCCCAACAGTCGGGAAAAGAGCTCTACGTTCGTCAAAAATACTTTTCATGTGACATCCTTCCCATTCCCTCCGGTTACGGCCCGTTTTTGATCGGTGCGCAACCTCATTTGTTTTTCTGGTAGTGGAGCGGGATAAGTAAGTGCTGAATGATCGACTCCAGCGACAGGCTTTTCTGGTTCTTGAAATAGGTCTCCAAAAGGGCCTTGTGGAGCGAGACGTAATTGATCCGCTTGGTGAGGTTTTGCTGGTGGTTGCGGTAATAGAAAAGCGGCTCCGGGATCACGTCAAGGGTGCAACCGTTCAAGCACATGGAAGCCCAAAGCTCCCAATCATCGTGGCTGGTCGCTCCGGTCGTCTTGTATCCGCCAATGGATTCAAACGCCGCCTTCCTGACGCAGGCATTGGTGTCGCCAAACACATTCTCGAGGATGCTTAATTCCAGCACCGGACCAACGGGACGGAAAATTGTGGTGATCGACGTTTTGTCGTCGGGCATGGCATCGCCGCTAAATCCTTGCGCTTCGCAGGTGATGACGTCGAGTTTTGTCGTGGCCATGGCCTTCATGAAAGTCGAGATCATGTGCGGCTTGGCCACATTGTCCGGGTCCATGAAAATAATGTAATCGGTCTTGGCATGGCTTACGGCAAAGTTACGCCCCTTGCGCACGCCCTCATCGGCTTTTTCGAGAAAGCGCCACCCGCGGGGCGAATATTCCTGACGCATTTTCTCGAAGACCTCGATGGAGTAGGGATCAGTGCTGCCGTCATTGACCACGAGCACTTCGAAGTTTTTGTAATCGTTATTGCGAAGCGAGGTCAGCAACTGCGGCAGGAATTTGCCGTAGTTAAAATAGGCGATGCACACGGTTACCGCAGGATTTTCGGTGATGTCAGGCCGGGCAGAAGGCGCGCAAAGTTCTTCCGAGTAGTCGATCCAATCCTTTTGTGTCTGATTGCTCGAATAGAGATTGCGAATGGCGTTGGTGCGCTCGACGCGGGTGGTGATAGCCTCCACCAGCGATTTGCGATTGGTGTCGAATATCGCTTCGGGACTGACCATTTCAGGCATGCCACCCATGGACGAAGTGAGAAAAGGAATTTCGTTCTCCAGACACTCCAGGACCGTGTAGGGATAGTTGTCGAGCATCGAGGGCATAATGGCGATCGCTCCGACCTTCTTGATAAAACGGATCGCCTGGAAGGCATCGAAATCGTCGACGATCTTGATCGTGATCCCCTGCGCCTGCCACGACTCGATTATGGGCTTGAGATAGTACATGGAATTCACGCCGCTCTGAGCTTCCCCAATCTTGCCTAGGAAGGTGATGCGTTTGATGCCGTGATTTCCTCCCGACTTCAGAATGTGAGTGATCGCTTCCGTGAAAAGCTCCAGCCCCTTGCGCGTCTCCAACCGCCCAAAGAAGACGAGATGCGAGGGATCTTTGGCCGCGTAACTGGCCGGTGGCTTTTCCGGCGTCACGTCCGTGCGGATGAGATAACGGATTAATCGTTTCTTCTCGGGGATGCGATACCCCTTCGATGCCATCCAGTCAAACATCGCCTGGCTCGGCGCCCAAACCGCATCGGCATGCTCAATCGCATACCGTTCCATATAATCCAGTTTCAAATCAGCCACGGCATTGCGCGCCCACAATTGCATCGCTTCCCGCGACCAGCGAGAGGGGCTGTGCATGGCCACGACCAATTTCGTATGAGCGAATGCAATACCCATCCGCTTGGCCTGAATCGAGGCAAAGCCGTCCCCCTGCCAATCCTGAAAGTGGACGACGCTGTAGGACTGCCTCTTGAGGTAATGGTAAATCTGGTCGGACGTCACGCCCGGCCCCTCGATTCCATAATAGGGCGGAGCCTTGCCGCAAACCTCCTGCATGGCGAGAAATTCCACCTGATGCTTTTGGTAAAGCGCCTTGCTCTCTTCGACGGCGGTAAACGTAAAGGGTCCAGTGTACAGGACACTGATTTTGTATCCCCGGCTGGCAAGAAAAAGCGCCAGCCAATAGCAGGCGGTGCCAATGCCACCATTCTTCATCGGACCCACGATGTCAGGCGTAACAATGCAGATCTTCTTGTCCATGGTTTCAGATGGGAATCGGTATCGCCAGCGCAAATCTTTAGAGGATATCGGCATTTTTTTCCTCGTGGCATTGTTTGCCGCGAAATCCCGCCCCAATGTACCGATGAATGGGGTTAGCACCCATGGCGTTACCCGACCCAGGCTCCGATCTGCACTGCATCATCTGGCACACGGAAGGCACCGCAATCAGCGGCCTCTTCTCGTGGATGCATCGGCTTAAGCAAACGCTGCCCGCGGCTCACGTCCGGCTTGAATTGGCCAGCATGGAGATTCAGCCCTTTCGTTTCACTCAGGTCGCCGACATCGACGCGTTTTATGATCACCGCATTCGCACGGGACTCGAACTCGTCGCGTTTCTCAAGAAAAACCGCAGCGCCATTCACCTGATCAATCACGCCTTCGATTACGTCACCCTCGCGCAAAAACTCAGCCCCCCCCTTCTCGCGCAGAGCCGCCTCGTCGGGATTTGTCATACCGACCAGGATTACTATTATCAAAATCTCCAACAGGTGGATGCCCACCTGCGCGGCATCATCGCGGTCAGTCCGCTCTGCGCGCTCAAGCTGGGCCGGCAGCTCCCGCATCGCGCGGGGACAATACCCATTCTGCCCGACTGGGACATGCCCATCCCGCCCCCACGTATTCACTCCCCATCACCTCAGGCACCCTTGCGCCTGCTCTTCAACGGACGCCTGCTCCACCTGCAAAAACGGGTACTGGATATTCCTCCATTACTGGAACTCCTCGCCCGGCGCGGCGTTCCCGCCGAGTTGACCGTTGCCGGGGATGGCCCTGATCTCCCCAAGTTGCAATCCGCCTTGCACGCGCAAACCTCCATTCCGGTGCGCTTCACCGGAGCGCTGCCTCCGTGGGAAATGAACGCGTTGCTCGAATCGCACGATCTTTTCCTGCAACTCTCGGAATTCGAAGGCGCGAGTGTGAGCCTGATGGAGGCCATGCTGCACGGCCTCGCCCCGGTGGTGACCGCCATCGACAGCGGAACGGAATTATTGATCGACGAGGTGAACGCGCTGCTCGCGCCGGTCGGTCATCTGGAAGCCATCGCCGATCGCATCGAATCGCTGCACCACCAACGTCCGCGCATTGCACGATTGGCCCAAGCCGCCTACGAAACCGCCGCGACCCACCTGCGGGAATTGAATTACCCGCAACGCTTCGCGTCGTATATGGCCCAATTCACCACGTAACCGCCGGGCAGTCCCAGCGGCTACTCCATGCCGATTTCGATGCTTTCGACGTAGAGCGTACCCTGCACTTTTTCCAGACCGATGGCGAGCTTGGCGGAAACAATGTTCTCCGGCACACGCCAGGTCCAATTGACATCGGTCCAGTCGAAGGTACCCACCGATGTCGGAGCTTGCGGATAATCCATCTTTGCTTCCGCGTTCTGGAGTTGCAACATGACCTTCACACCATTCCACGGTTTCGGTTTTTCAGAAATCGCCTCGCCTTTGAGACGCGCCTTGATCCGGATCGTGTGACCGCGGAACTTTTCCACCGGTAATACGGCGACATGCATGATCGATCCATTCGCATCGGGCGCCACAATCTTAGCCGCATTCTTGCCGCTGCCCGTATCCACCTTCGGCTCCGGATTCCACTTCATGCCGGAGGTTCCGTCCCACCGTTCCGTCATCAACACGGTGGCCGTTACTGCTTTCGGCGCAGCGCTCGCCAAAGCCGCCGCGTCCGCTGCGGCCGCCGCAGCCGGATCAGTGTACGCCTGCCACAGGGCATCGGCGTAGGCCTGCATGCCCTTGTCACCCGGATGCCAGTTGACCCCCGCGTGTGTAAAACGCTTTTCAGCCCCGGCGCGATTCGTCATATCGCGATTGGCCGCCACGAGACTGACATAGGTTGCTCCGTGCTTCTGGCACAGCTCGCGAATGGGGATATCCTTCGGTCCATTAGCGTTGGGCTGCCCCCACACCCCGAAACAGAAAATGCGCACGTTCGGATTACCCGCCTTGAGCGCCTGGATGATCGATTCATACGGTGCCTTGTATGCCGCTTCGCTGGTGTCCTTGTCATTTTCACCGAGCTGGATGACGGCGAGATCCGCGCCCACCGCCTGAATCTTATCCTTCACGGCGCCCTTCCCCGTAATCGTACCGCCACCCTCGGCGAAGACGATGAGTTGTGGCGCTTTGCCCCCTTGCGATTCCGTCAGCTTCGCCAGGAAAAGATGTACATAATCCTTATCCTCGCTCGACGCCGCCATGCCCCAATTGCCCGACCAACCGAGCGATTCGACGGCAGGACCATGCTTGGAAATACTATCCCCGAGAATGATCAATTTCTCCACCACCGGCGCAGCCGTAAGTGAGGAGGAAGCTGTGAGCACGCTTATGGCCCCGGAAAGCAGGACCGTCTTCAGAGTCGTTTTCATGGTGAGGAAAAGGCAATAAAAGAGATTATTCGATTAATTAATTATCAAATAGAACGCCCTCATCTTGAGCGATAGGGATGATTCTGACAACTCCTAAACACCGTCATCCAAACTCTGACAACAAAGACTAGCGTCGACGGCATCGATAGCCAAAGGTGGCCAGCGCCGAAATCGCCACCAGCGCCCATGCCGCCGGCTCTGGAACGTTACTGATGGAGACGTTATCAAAATTCACCGTAGCGATATCATCCGTACCCGTCACGAACATCAGATTGTAGGCGGGGTCCGCATTCACTAACAACCCGCTCGAAGTGCTGTTCGGCACCCATGGCAAGGTCACCCCATTTACCGTGGAAGTCAGATCAGTGACCACACCCGTCGTACTGGTGATCTGAAAACCCGTGTAGGTTTTGCTCACGGGATCAATCGTAATGTCGAACGTCACATAGCCATTCGTATTGGTCACGACATTCGAAAAGATGCCGGAAGTCGTGAGCGTAGCCGTCGGCGCATAGAGGGAAAGAGACGTACTGACAACCGGCGTGCTGGACGTACCCCCGGCGGCGTTCTTATACAATTCGATTTTCCCATTGTTGTAGAGAAGCTCCGTCCAATAACGCCCACCCGCCGTTCCATTGGGATCGGTCAGGGACGCTCCGAGGTAAAACTGGATCTGATTGTTTGAAGTAGGAGAACTCAGGCTGAGAATATTCATCCCGAATTTAACTTTGTACGGCTGCGTGAAATTTACGACCGTGCTCGTCAAATTCACATACCCAGCATAGGCCTGAGCATTCGTTGTATCGTTAATCTGGAAAGCTTGCGTGCCACTCTGCGGACTGGTGGTGGTGATGCCCATGGCGGAGGAAAGGGTTCCGCCTCCCAGTAAAGCCGTCCAAGCGTTTGCCCCGGGAGCCCCATTATCGTCCACACCAATAATCGTCGACCCGGCCGTATAGGAACCATTCGTCGTTTCGAAACCTGTGGAAAAATCAGCGTGAGCTGCGGACATGCTCCCAATCAGGAGTACCGTCAGCGGAATCAGATGGCGCGCTTTCATGGGCTTTTTTTCTTTCTACTGGTTCCGATTCCCTTGGAACCCTGCCCCATCGTTCAAACTTAATTGTTTAGATCGATTACGATTAATATAATCTCAAGAGACACCGACCGTCAAGCTTCTGGCGAATAAACCATCGAAATAAGCATCCCATTTCTATTCTCCTCAGAAATCGTAAAAAACGACCTTCGCAATTATTTAGAAATGATTAATCAGCTATTTATTGATACCTCTGAATATTAATAAATTTTTTATTCATATGTATTTGAAAATAATTAATTTACAAATATAATACACCACGGAAATGCATATCATTGAGCAGTTTTTTCGTTGTCATTTGTACATTTGCTCTCTATTTGTTGTTCGTGGGAGTCAACTACCGCAATCACGACCTCTCGCGAAAGGATTTTATGAAACAATCCCTACTGCTTCTCACTTGGCTCCTCGTTTCCTTGATGCCAGCTCTGGCCGGACCGGTGGAGAAAACCGTCCGCATCGATATTCTTGGCACCACCTCTCAACCCACCGCCATCGAAGTCGTTGAGATTTCCACCGGTGGTAAAACCTCTTTCGCCGATTGGGCGGGAGCTGATCGGCAAAAGGTGGTGCTTGCAGAATTCCCCGCCACCAACCACTGGCAGCAAGGCTCCATCACAATCAAACCGGCCAGCACCGGTCGGATCGGATTGGCGTTGACGGGGCCTTATGTTCCCGAATTTGAAGGCACGAAACAATTGCGCACCATCTTCGCGCATTTCGATAACTTCAGCGTCACTGCGGGCGGCAACTCGGTTTCGCTTAACAATGGCAGCTTTGAAAACGTCGGTGGCAACGGCACCCCCCAAGGCTGGATGTTTGCCAATACCGAAAAGAGCAATCCGCCCGTCACGGAGGAATCTCGCGCTAAAGTTATCAATGGCGACGCGTCTGACGGCGACAAGTATGTCCGCGTCTGGCATAACTCGCGCGCGTGGCAAGGCATCTCCGTCGAGGCAGGAGTGCCCGTCACCATCACCTTTTTCTACCGCATCGAACGCGGAGGACAGTAATCCTCCCTTCCGTCCGATGGTCTTCATTGGCTTCACTTCTCCCACCTGTTTATGACCCGTTTTAATATGATCCCTCGCTCCCTCTCTTTTCTTCCCCTCATTTTCGGTGCGCTGAATCTCTTCTCCATTCATGCGGCGGAAGGCAATGCCGCTCCGTCGGGACCATGGAAGGCGGTCGCCAACGAAAACTGGAAGGCCGTCGAATTCGGCGATCTCAAAGTAAAGCCCGGTTCCGCGCTCGATTTCTCTTCGCTCGTGACCTCCGGTCCGGCAGGGCAACATGGCTTCGTCCGCATTGATGCCAAGGGCGAACTCGCTTTCGAGAAACAACCCGACAAACCCTGCCGCTTCTACGCTGCCAGTCAGGGCATGGAATATTGGGAACCGCAAACGCCGGAGGAAATCGAAGCGTATGCCGATCAGGTCCGCCTCGCCGGATACAATCTCCTCCGCCCGCACTTCCTCGATCACATGCTCATGATCGAGACCACGGAAGATCTCGCACTCAATCCGCGCGAACTCGACCGCTGGGACCGCCTCACCGCGGCGCTGAAAAAACGCGGCATTTATCTCTACATCGACATCACCACCTCGTGGGCCCCTTACTACGCGATGCCACGCAAGGGGTACAACTGGGCGAAGGAAGGCTACGTCCGCAAATTTAAATCCCGCACCACGTGGGACCCGGCCGCGCAGGAACATTGGAAGCGCGCCACGAAACAATTGCTCGAACATGTGAATCCTTACACCGGCACCGCGCTCAAAGATGAACCGCAGGTGGTCTTGTTCCAGCTCCGCAACGAGGCGAGCTTCCAGTTCCTGATGGACACCTCCGCGCAAGGCGACACGCTGCCCGTGGAACTCCTCACTCCCCTGCGTCAATGGCTCCAGAAGCGTTACGGCACGATCGACGCCCTGCTCAAAGCGTGGGAAGGCGACCCGTTCCTCGCGGGTAAGACGATCAAGGATTTCAACGACATCCCCTATCCATCTGCCAAGGGGCTCTCCCCCTCCGCGACCGACCTGTGGCGCTTCCTCACCGAATTGGAAGTGACGACCTATCAGTGGATGAATGCCTACCTGCGCCAGCTCGGTGCGCGCGTGCCGGATGTCGACCTCAATGTCGGCGTCGCGTTCGCGCTGAATCTCTCCCGCTCCGCATTGCCCGTCGTCGACAGCCACGCCTACCACGATCATCCCACCACCTATATTTCTCCGGGTTCCACCGAGCACAACGACAGTCCTGCCGAGAAAAATCTCGACCACTTCACCTGGCTCAACGAAGTGCGTCAACTCGACCGCCCCATGGTGGTCAGCGAATGGGGAAATCCCTATTGGAATGCGTGGCGGCATGAAGCAGGTCTCGGCGTTCCGGCTTACGCCTCGCTGCAGGGCTGGCAAATGATCTGCCACCATGCCGAGCCCATCATGCTCAAGGTCACCATCCCGCTGCGCCCCTTCAAGATCGCTTACGATCTGCCGAACAAGGCGGGCGAATACATGGGCGCATTGCTCTATGCGCGCGGCGATGTGGCCCCCTCCGAGCACACGGTACAAATCACACTCGATCCCGAAGGCGTCTTCACCCGCTGGGGCGGCGGCGGTTACATGCCTCCCTCCCTGCGACGGCTTTCGCTGCTGACCCGTTGCGGTCTGTTGATCGAATCGTTTTCCAGCACATTGCGCGGCGCGCCGGTGAAGTCCGACATGACCCTGCGCATCGCACCCGATTCGCGCAACCTGATCATCACCGCTCCGGCGGCGGCGGCAACGAAGACCACCCCGGACAGCGAGGCGCTCAACGCCGCGTTACGCAAGAGCGGCATTCTTTCCGCCAAGAATCGCTCCGATTCGAACACCGGCACGTATGAAAGCGACACGGGCCAACTGCTCCTCAACATCCCGAAGAAGCTCATCACCATCGACACGCCGCTGAGTCAGGGAGCCTGCCTGATCATGGGAGCCGCGCCTGTCACGCTCGCAGACTGGAGCTTCACCAACCACGGCGCCCCCGTCACCGCCTTCGCCAGCTCGCTCGATCGCCAGCCCTTTGCCACGAGCAAGCGCATGCTCCTCATCGCTGTGGGCGACGCGCTTAATACCGGCGCGACTTTCGAAAGCGAAGCCCGCCTTAAACTGGTCGAACTCGGCACGCTACCCGTGCTCGCACGCGTGCTCGATGTGGAATTCGCTCTCGAACGTTCCGATACGGCCGGACTCAAACTCTGGGCACTCGGCTACGACGGTTCGCGACGCGAGGAAATTCCGTTCGAAACCAAGAACGGCAAACTCATTGCCCGGATCAAGACCGCAGCGCTCAAGGGCGGTCCCACGCCCTACTTCGAACTCGTGAAGGAGTAAGACACACCGCGCTGCGCGCCGGTGTGTGACGGCAAGTAGCGCGAGCCATTGTTCTAGGTCCAACATCACGCTGGTTCAATTCTCCAACACCAGCGCGTGGGGAATCGAATAATAGACCCCGGACTTCCCCGTCGCCGGGGGCACCACAATCACCGTCCCTGCCGTCACCGTGCGACGATAAATCTTGTCCTTAAAAGTCCGTCCGCCACCCGTCCAACCAATCTGCAGCGAAGTCGATTCCCACTCAGGCCCCGGCTCCTGCATGTTCGTGGTCATCACCAACAGCCAGGCGGTTCCGGCCGATTTCGCCGTCACCTTGAATCCCGCGCCCGGTTGATTCGTCGGTCCACGGTTGATCGTATAAATTTGCTTCCCCTGCAACTCAACAGGAATCTCGACCAGCGGATTCGCCTTCGTGCAACGGAATGAGCCTGCCTGCACCGATTGCACCTCAACTCCAGCCGACGATACGGGTCCCGTCACAACCGGCGTGGTGGACGCGATGGCCAAAGCCGACTCCGTCGCGATGGTTCCCGGCGATTCCATCCACGCGTACCACGCCAGTTCGGCGAAAATGCCGTAGGAACTGTAGAGTTTATCCCAAGGCGTTTTGCGCAGCAGCTTCTGGAATCGCGCCATGGCGATACCCGCCTGCTCATCGCGATCGGGGGCCATGAAAATAATTGCCGCCGCACAGAACGGTTCGCGCACGGCGGCAATTTCCATACCACGGCCCGCGTTCTTCCATTCCCTCAATTCCTCCAGTGCTACCTTGCTCGCCTCATCGCTGGTGGTTTGCGGTTTCCAATAGGCGTTGAGCGAACGCCAATCGGTCTTGAAGGGAATGGCCTCGATGTCGGTGGAATACGAGTCCACAACCGTTCCAGCCACGGTCTTCGCATTGAGCCGCAGCGTGGCGAGATACTTCTCGCGAATCTCGGGCCGTTTCTCCAGATCGATCAACTCCCGCAGATTTCCCTGCGAATTGAGAAAGAGCCAGAGCTGGTTCTTCACCATGTGCGGATGCAGCACAAAGAAGCTGGGGATGCCCTCGGTCAGGTGTTCGAGCCGGGTCTTGCCGGAAGCCTTGAATGTTTCGGTCAGCGCGTCTTCATACGCCTGCTGCCAGACCTTGTCTCCGGTGATTTCAAACAAAATTCGCGTGATGAACAACAACCGTGTGGTGCTGCGATATTCCGAGTCGTGAAACGAACCGCGCGTTTGGCCGGGCTTGATCCCTCCAATCGGATCGGCTGGCAGGAACCAATGGTTCGCGCGCAACGCTTCAGCCACTTCCACTATCTTTTTCTCCACGCGCTTCTTCTCTTCATCAGTCGCCGCGCCGGAACGAATATAACGCCAGAGACCGTAGAACCACGGCCCCGTTTGATCGTCGGAACCGAGCGCGTAGTGACTCTTCCCGTCCGCCGCCACGCCACGCGCGACAAAACCGGGAACGGGAGAAACCGAGGCGCACAGGATCAATCCGTCGGCCAGGCGCTTCGCCTTGGCGCGATCTTCCTCGCTGCCCGTCAGCTTCCAGCGGCGCACGATCGCATCGAGATACAGTCCGCTGAAAAAAGGACCATTCTCAATCGGAGTCCACCACGACAACGCGTTCGGCTTGCCGTTCTCGCACTCCTCCGCATTGGGAATTTCAACCTTGCCGTCGAGCGTGTTGTAATCGAGCACAATGCCGTGCGGCGAGATGAACCGCTGCCAGAGATCCTGATGCATCGCCTGGACCTCTGCGGGTATTTCCACCGCATACACCCCCTGCACCACCAAGGCCGCCGCGACCAAAAGTCCATTTTTCAACATCAACGTCATGTGTTTCGATGCCTCGACCGCCCTTGCTATTCTGCCAATTCAAAATAGGGCGTGGGACTCTTCAACTCTGCCGTAGCAATAATGGCGTTGACCATCTCTTTTTCCCGCTGAAGCGGGATTTCCTCGCGCCTTTCACCGTTGGGAGACAGCGCCCATAACTTGAGCTTTTCCGCGCGTTCGTGACGCAGGGAGAATTCCAGTTTCGCTACCCGCATCAACACCGGCGGCTCACCGAGCTTCACCAGCTTCTTGCGATTCGCATCCTCAAACGTCGCCCCACTGTTGAGCGCATCCGTCGCAACGATGAGGAGCATGCGGCCACTTTGAGACAGCGGCTGATCCGTCAGCGACCCGATGAAAAAAGTCGCCTCGCCCGTACCAACATTCTTGACCGAGGCATTCCCCAGCCTGATTGCCTCGCCACCCACAGCGAGATTCGCTCCTTCACTGCGTGGCGTGACCACCTTCACCCGCGACGATTTTTGCTCCAGCAAAATCTGACCCGTATCGCTCTCGTAAATTCCCTCCTCCACATCCGTCTTGTTGTTGGCCGGAAGAATCCCCATGCGGCGCAGTGTCGCCACCGCCGCACCCGGATTCGCCACCGTGGACGGATCAGTCTCCTCCACTTCCTGCACACCTTCGCGCGTCGACACCTGTCCACCGCCTTGAAAAACAATACTCCAGTCGGCCTTATACGCTCCGCGCGGCGCGCTGTCCGGCATTCCCACCACGCGAATGCCCACGCCAGTGACCAAGCTCAGTTGCGTCACCGCCCACGAGAGGGAATCCTGCAATCCCGCATTCCTCGGCAGAGCCTGCGCATTAATCACCGCTTCAACACGGTGTGGCGAGGTCGCCACGTCACCACGTCGATAAAACAGTGCCGACATATATTCCGCGGCCTTCAATGGAGGATCATTATAGACCGTGAAAGTTTTGATCGGCCGCACGCGCGACAGTAAAATCGGATCGGAAAAATGCGCCTGCATCTGCCATCCCTGCAAGGCCGCGTAGACCGGCACCGTCAACCCGGTCTCATGCCGGTACGCATTCCAGTAACAATAACCCCACTCGGAACAAACGAAAGGCCGGCCCCATTGCCGCACACCCGTCATCCAGCGCCAGAACCCAACTGCGTTCGACAATGCACTCGAAGTCGTGAGGCTTGATCCGCTCTCAATATAACTCGTCGGATGTGCATGATAGGAATGCGTGTCGGCCACCGGCATCAAGTCGCGCACAATCGAGGTCTGCAGCGCCGTGCCGACATTATAATCGAGCAGAGGAACCTTCACGCCCATCTCCTTCACCGCCGCCGCCATCCACAAATAGGTCTCGCGTTCGATGTCTATGAAGAACCGTTGCAGATCCTGGCCCGCCGGTCCTTTGTCATTCAGCGGCGGCAGCTCGATGCTCTCCAGCGTCTGTCCCTCCGGCAGGCCACCCCACGCGGCCACCAGCTTTTCCCTCGTACCGTAACGCTTCGCCAGCCACTCCCGGAATGGCAACACGATGGTGGGGTCCTTGTCCTTCGGGAGGTTCATCAGGAAGTTCAACCCCGCCTCGTTGCGCAGCTGCACGATCACCACCTGCGGATCGTCCTTCAGCGCCAGACCGGTGTAGGGATTGACGTGCTCCAGCAGTTGCTTTACACCCGCCTTCCAGTGCGACCGCGCCACCGGATCATAATAGACGCGTGTCTTCAGCTTCTTGGCATGCGCTGCGGCGGTCCAGGTATTGACCCCGTAGTACGCCGCCCACGAGGTGGTCACATCGAGATAAAGATAAACCCCGTGCTTCTTCAACGCCGCCGCGAAACGGTCCCACCGGTCAAGCTGCCTTGGATCGAGCTCAAGATCCTGCTCCGTTCCATCCATGCGCTTGTTGCCATCCATGAGGAAGCTGTCCAGAAAGTGGGGACGGCACATGTTGTACCCCGCACGCGCCGCCTGCGCCGCCAAGCGTTCGATTTCCTCCGGCGTGGTAAAATCAAAAGTCGACATCACCGTCGACAGGCAACGAAACCGCACCGGCTTCGCGGGACTTTTTTCGAATGCAAATTCACCCTGCGGATTGACCGTGACAAAGCCCTCGCTTCCCGCCGCCACCGGCGTTCCAAAAACCGAGGTCAGATCAAGCGCCGTACCGCTTTTAACTTCAAGATCGGACTGATCGATAACCTTCCACTCAGCATTGGCGATGGCAATCCATTCACCACTTTCCGCCGCGGTCGTCCTGACTCCAGCTATTCCCGCGATTAAAGCGGCCAGACAGGCCGAGCAAGGAAATAGCCGACGAGAGAGCCTTCGCATACAACGATCCTACCATCGGCTTTCCGGCTTCGACGAGTGCGCAAACGCTCTCGTCCATTAAAGCTATTAAATGGCGTTACGCCCGGTAACGACGCTTCAACACACCGAGACCGAGCAAGCCCAACCCCACCATCGCCATCGCCGCCGGCTCTGGAACAGTGGAAACCACCAGTGTATCGTAGTTGATCGAGGTATAGCGCGAGGCCAACTCCCCATAGAATCCGACTCCCGTCACAAGGCTGGAAGCCAGATCCAACGTCGTAGTTGTCGATGCCAGGGAAAGTTGCGAACCGGGAGTCAATGTCAACACCCGCCACGTGGTCTCCGAAGCGGCCGAAAGACTGAAACTATCCGCCGATGCCATCCGGTCGTCCAGCGCGGCGCTCGTCGCAGCCGTCGCAGAGGTAAAGGTCGTCTCCGACGCATACCAGACACCCCCCACCTGCACGAGCAACCGGGTCGTCGGCAGGGTGGCAAATGACCCCGTACGCGACGACTGCCAGGTAATCGTGCTGACACTCGACAAGCTCAGGCCCGTTTTGACACCCGCCACATTGAGCGCAAATCCACCCCCAGCCGAATTATTATCATAGTCAAAGGCCAGATAACCCTGCGTACTGTGCGGGCTGCCGAGACCATTATAAACCTTCGACGAAAAACCGGCCGTCGCACTGGAATTGGCGTCGATGGCCGTCGTGGTGGTTTTGCTGGTGGACACATCGATCGCACTGCTGCCCGCATAGGCGTTCCAGCCGAAGAGGGAAGCGCTACCGCTGCTCGCCGTGGTGTAATCGAATGTCTGGCTATAGAGCACCTGCGCCCGCACCGAATCCATCGCCAGCACGCTCATAAGGGCGGTCATGACCCAAAGGGAATACGTCGACCAACAACGAGTGATTCTTTTCATAGTAGTAATAGGCTCAATGCTTTCCTGATTCGCCCGACCATTCTCACTCTTCTGGAGAACCGATCACATCAAGAGTAATCCCGACAACGCCACCAAACAACACGGTCGCTATTTCATCTATAAAACAACTTTCACCGCCTTTGCCCTTGCCGCCCGCGATTCAGGCATCTAGTTTCATTCTGGAATGGCCACTCGCTCCGATTCCGCGCCCACCCTGCAGGATGTAGGGCGCCTCGCTGGCGTCACCGCCACCAGCGCCTCCCTCGCCTTGCGCAACGACCCGCGCATCAGTCCCGCCACAAAAGCCCGCATCATGGCCGCAGCCAAGAAACTCGGTTACGTGCCAGATCCGCTTCTCTCCGCCCTCGTCGCCCGCCGCGGCCGTCAGCGCAAACCCCATACGCTGGCCAACATGGCCGCACTGCTCGACGATGGCTGGTTGCACCACGATGGCGGCTGGCTAGAGCCGCTCTACCAAGGCATGACTCGGGCTTGCGAGCAACTCGGCTATCATCTCGACATCCTCAACATTCAACGCGACCTCCTCTCCCTCCCCAAGCCCGATCAACTCCTCTACAGTCGCGGGATTCGCGGCCTGGTCATCCTCCCGCTCTACCACGCCCACCTCACGCTGAAGCTTGACTGGAATCGCTACTCCTTCGTCTCCATCGGCAACCCACTGGAAAACCTCGTCTCTCACCGCACCGGCACGCATCTCTTTGCCGCCATGACCCTCGCCTGTGAAAAATTGCGCAAGTTCGGCTACCGCCGGGTTGGACTGGCCCACCCGCTCCGCTTCGAACGCCGTATTTCCTACGAATGGCATGGCTCGCTCTGCAAGGAAGCCCTCACCCATCCCGACTTCATGGTGGTTCCCCCGTATCTGCCAGAGGAATTTGATACCACCGCATTTGTCGCATGGATCCGGCAACATCAGCCCGAGTGCCTCCTCACCAACTGCCCCACCCCCATCCGACACGTATTGGAACAAAACGGCTGGAAAGTACCGCGCGACATCGGCATCGTCGCTCTCAGCCGCAACTACAACTCGACGCAACATTTCAGCGGCGTGGCCCAACATCTCGACCTCACCGCCGAAGGCGCCGTGCGCTATGTGCACCAGTTGATTCTCAAAGGTGAAACCGGCATGCCAGCCGTTCCCAGCGACATCCGCATCGCCCCCGACTGGTATGACGGCGACACCATTCGCCGCCGCCGTCGCACACGATCCCAGTGACAGCCTGGGACCGGCGATCAAATCTTCCCGCGACGATCCTCAAGTTGTCCGCGCAGGCTCGCCATCCGGCTCCGGCTCAGTGGATACGAACAGGCGCAATAGATCGCCACGCCCCACCCGCAAATCGGCAACAGGATAAAGAGCCACTTCATATGCAGCAGCACTTCCAGCGGCTGATTTCCCAACTTCACGTCAAACCCCGTCATTTGCAGCAGCACACCGCTGGCTCCCATTCCAATGGTGGAGGCCAGCTTCACGAACCACGAATAAAACGCGTTGAGTGCGCCTTCGCGACGTTTGCTGGTATGCAATTCGTCGTGATCCGCCACATCCGCTTTCATGGACGGCAGGAAAAGCCACACGGCGGAAATCGCGCTGCTTTCAAATAGCGCCGGCACCAACTGCAGGTACGGTAGCCCCGGCACCATGCACACCAGATTGGTCAGGTGTCCCATGATGCTCACCCCCAGCATGACGATCACCATGGTGCGTTTGTCAAAACGCTCGCCCAGCCAGGTCCACAGCGGAATGCAGCAAATTCCCATCGCCACAACCATGGTCCCTTTCCAACCACCAACGATTGCCGCGAGGCTGATGTCACCACCGTTCACATAATAAATATTCAGGTACTGACCAAGCGCCGCCACCGAGGTATTGCCCACAATCAGGAAAAAGGTGACCCCAATCAAACGCCACAGCGGGCCGCAACGAAACGACTCGGCAATACTCTTGAAAAAGGGATCCTTCGCCTGATGACTCGTCTCCGCTTTGTAATACCGCTCCCGGCCGAAAAGTGGCGGCATCAAGCCCACCACCAGGATCGCCCCCGCCACAAACCAACTGCACGTGCGCACCCCGAGTACGATATCCGGCTTGCCCGTCACCGCGCTCACGAACCACGGTCCCGTCACAATCGCCAGCGCCCACGCGCCTGACAGATTGACGATCTTGCCAAACAAGGCGCACCACGCCATCAGGCGCGTCCGCTCGTCATAATTCGGCGTCAGCTCCAGCTGCAAACTATAATACGGCATGCACCACATCGTCGTGCAGGCAAAGAAAAGCATGCCGATGCCAAGCAAATAGAAAAACATCCCCGTCTCACTCCACCCGCTCGGCACGCGCCAGATCCACGGATACACCAACGCCACCAACGCCGCTCCCACCACCATATATGGTCGCCGCCGGCCCCAGCGGGTCCGCGTATTGTCCGAGATATTGCCCATGATCGGGTCGGTGATCGCATCCCACGCGCGCAAAATCATCAAGACCAAGCCAAGCTTCGCCGGACTGATGCCCAGACCGATATTGAAGTAGGGCATCCACAAACCGCCGATGGTCATGCTAACCGCCAGAAAGTCAAAGCACGTCCCGGCCGCCACTCCGAGCTTTTGCGGGAGCGGTATCCGGTCCGCCTCCGCGATGGCAGGTTTTGCCGAAGCCGACGTGGGAAGCTCTTCTTCAGATTGAGTAGGGAGTGCCATGGGATGTTCTTTTTTCGAGGGTGAATGACGTTGCGCGGCGTGAGATTAACCAATGCGTGAATCCAAAGTCGCGGATAATGATCGCTTTTGGATCAATAATCCAAAGTTTCGATCCAAGCAATAAAAATTACCTACACGTGTTAGCATAGTTCAAACAAAAATAGACGCTCAAATAGTCAAATGGTTGATTGCCGACTACGGCGCGGTTACCGTCAGACTCTCCACCACCGCCGCAAAATTCCGCGAGAACACCCGCACTCCCGCCGTGCCGGATTTGTATAAACTATCAGTGCCGGAAAGGGACGCGATGAGCTCACCTTTTGTATCGAAAAGTTTCGCCGAGATGTTGGTGCCCGCCACGGTGAGCTCAATCCGCCACGATTCGCCGGGGGGATAATTAATCTGCGCCGGGTCTTGTAACGCGACCGATCCGTTCATGCCGCCAATGCGATAAAGCTCAAACGTCGCCTTCGCGCCCGTGCCTTTGATGCGTGCGTGATAAAACTCCGTTGGACTTTTGAACCGCGCCAAAACACCGGTCATCGCTTCCCCTGAGAGCCGCACCACGCCCTTCACCGTGTAATCGGTCCACGTATCGGACGGCTGCCCTTTCAAATCGTTACCGCTAAACCAGGAAGCGACGAAGTCCTTGCCAGCGTCGGCGCGGTACACGCCTTTTCGAATCGTAAACTGGTCGGCGTCTTCCGGGGCTCCAGCTTTCTGCCAATCACGGGGAGTCGAGCCGTCCTCTCCCTTGAATATGATCTCGTACAACAGGGTTTCGGCCCGCACGGTTCCCGCTCCCAGCATAGCCAGGGTCACAGCGAGAAAAAGGAAATGGAACGGGCAGCGGGAAAAGAAGGAACGGGTACTCATAAAAGATCTCCCTTTTAGTGTACCCAATTCTCCTCCAAGCGCCAAAAAATGCAATTACTCTATTGCATCATAAAGTTATATATTTTACCGCTCCTTTCGCCTCACTGAGAGGGAAAGGAGTCGGAAAAACTTAACTTTTACACTGAGGCATACCGGAGCAAAACCTTGCCGGTCTTGCCGTCGGCCATCAGACGGAACGCTTCCGCAGCCTGCTCCATCGGGAACTGATGCGTCACCAACGACGCCACGGGCAATCCCTTGCGGTAGGCATCCAACATCGCCGGGTATTCATTGAAGTGATAGAACCACGAACCCACCGCCGTGATGTCGCGACGAATGAAATCATCGCTCGGCGAGAGCGGCAACGCCGGTTGTTCACCGTTGAACACCACAGTTCCGCCCTTGCGCACCGCGAGAAAACATTGCTTGGCCGTGACCGGAACGCCCGCGGCTTCGATGCAAACGTCCGCACCTTTGCCGCCGGTCAACGCCTTGATCGCCGCCGGGACATCGAGCCCCTCGGTGACAAGAATCGTTTCCGTCGCACCCAGTTTTTTCGCCAACTCGATGCGGTCCGGTGAACGGTCCACGCCGATCAATTTTCGACCGAGATGTTTTTGCACGATGATCTCGCTCAACCCGATGGGGCCGAGACCGAACACCGCGATAGTTTTAATTTCTTCACTGCGCAGCTTCGTCGAGGTGTGGAAGGGGACGCCGAGACCGTCGCCAGTAATCAGCACCGAGACTTCCCACGGCACATCCTGCGGCAACTGATGACACGCAATCGCGTCGACCTTGAAATACTCCGCGTGCATGTGGCCGAAGAACTTGAAGTGATCGCACCACGTGTACTGACCCTTCGCGCAATAATCGCAGTGGCCGCAACCCGAGATCGCGCTCACGCCGACCTTGTCGCCGACCTTCACCGTCGTCACGCCTTCACCGAGCGCGGAGACAATGCCCGCCGCTTCATGGCCGTTATTGCCTGCGGGAAGACCTTCCTTGCGGTACGTACCGAGTTCGCTGCCGCAGAGAGCGGAGACCGCCGTCTTGACGATCACCTCGCCCGGACCGGGAGTCGGAATCGGCGCTTCGGCAATGACAATTTCGCTGTTACCTTTTTGATGAACAATTTTCATAAAACCATTTCGTTAGAGAAGCGGCAGTTCCTTCTGCACGATCACCGTGCGCTTTTCCGCGATCGACCGTTTCAGCGCGGCTTCCACCTGCAATTCGCGCAGGCCGTCCAGACCGCTCACCGGAGGTTCCGTGTTTTTGCGGATCGATTCGAGGTAAGCCGGAATCGCCTTGCGGAACGACGCACCGTAATGATCCCAACGCGACGCATCGCGCACCATCGAGTACCGCTCCTGCGTGCGCTTGGCCGTGTCGAGCACTTCCAGATCGCCGTCGATGTCGCGCATATGCACGCGGCCGTTTTCAAACGTGAAAATCAATTCGAACAGCGGATGCTGCCAGCCCATGCCCGCCGTGCCGAGGATGGTGCCCACCGCCCCGCCCGCGAGACGAAAACTCGCCGCCACATCGGGAGCGAGAATGCCACCCTGTCCGTGCCGGTCGATCAGGCCCGTCACCGCCGAGAGTTCCTCCACTTCGCCGCCGAAATGATGGATCAAATCGATACAATGGCTCCAGCACGCAAAATGGACCTGGCCCGCGGCCTGGATCAACTTCCCAAAATTCCGTTCCTCCGCGATCCGCTTCGCTGCCAGTGTCTGGTCGAACGAACGGTAATTGAAATTCATCGCGACGAGACACCCCTTCTGCTTCGCCGTTTCCAGCATCTTCTTCGCGTTGTGGAAATCCTCCTCGGTCACATTGGCCTGACCGTTCTTCGCCACGAGCGGTTTCTCGCAGAAGATCCGCTTCACGCCAAGGCGCAGCAGTTCCATCACCACTTCAAAGCGCACCGTCTCGTTCGTCGTCACGATGACCGACGTCGGCTTCCACTTCGCCACCGCTTCGAGCGAGGCGAGATATTCGCCGCCGAAAGTCTTCGCCGCTTCCTGCGCGCGTTCGGCGTTGCGGTCGCACACCCCGAGCACCACATCTTTCTCGTCGCGCAAAATGGGCAGATAGTTTCCCGTCGACACATTTCCGGTGCCGACGACAGCAATTCGTAGGGATTGAGAGGTCATAATTGAAAAGGGGATAAAAGGTGAGCCGATCACGCGCTCTGGCGGACGATCAATTCCCCGCGCACTTGGATTTCCGTCAGCTGCGAAGCCTGTCCGGCAATGATCTGGTTCAACGTATCGAAAGCGCGCGCGCCGATGGTTTCATACGGCACCCGGTACGTCGTCAGACCGTTCGCTCCCGCGAGCGCATAGTCGTCAATGCCCGCCACCTTCAAATCCTGCGGCACCCGCAGCCCGAGTTCCTGCGCAGCACGCATCACGCCCAGCGCCATAAAGTCGAGAGAGCAAACGACGCCCTCCAAACCGGGATGCGTCTGCAGATAGGTACGGGCCAATTCCGTCGGTTCGCGCAGCGGATCGTCAAAACGCGGCGTCATCGACGGATCGAGATGTACCAACGCATCCGCATCGCCCAAGCCCGCCTCTTCCATCGCCTGCCGATAACCCAGATATTTTTCCCGCACAATGGGAGCCCACGCGTAATTGCCAAGAAAGCCGATCTTCTTCAACCCCTGACCCAGCAGATGCTTCGTCATCGTGTACCCGGCGTGCAAGCCGTCCGCCACGACCGCGGGACGTCCCATGCCCGCGATGTTCAACTCCACCAGCACCACTGGAAATTTGCAGGCCAGAATCATCTGCGTGTAGAACGCCAGATCGGACGGCGCGAGAATGACCGGGAATAGCACCGCGCCCTTCACATCGAACTCCGCCAAGCGACCGATGATCTCCGCTTCCTTGCGAAAGTCGGTCCCGGTCGACAGCATCAGCGTGCGACATTTCGCGCCGCAGGCGGCCTGTTGGAAACCGCTCGCCGTGCGCCACACGCCTTCATGCTGCTGGCTGGGGTGAATAAAAGCGCACGCATCGAAATCAATGGCCGACTCGCGGACCACACTCTGCCGCATCACCCGCGTCCCCGCGCGCGTCCGGCGTTCGACAAACCCCTCGCGAACCAATTGCGCAATCGCCCGGCCCATCGTGCCGCGACTGCAACCGAACTCCGCCGCCAAGTCCTGCTCGGTCGGAATCTGATCCCCCACCTTCCATTCGCCCTGCACGATTCGCTCCTGCAACGCATGAAAGATGGTATCGAGTTTTCGCGGAATCGAGGTCGTCATAGAATTTGATTAACCAATAGCCATTTATTAGAGCAAATCAAGATTTTTCATTTAAATAAATATCAAATTTTAATCATAATCTATTTATATAAATGTATTTACACTATATAAATAACGAGAAATTCAACATCCTATTTTGTTGAACAAATAATCCCATCCTAAAACTCTTCCCGAATTCGATTCGGCGATGATTTTCACGCTCCACATGCCGTCATTGCGAGCGAAGTCGAAGGATCGAGGGTAAACCGGAGGCACTTCCCTTATCTGCATCGATTGCCTCGGGGCGTCACCGATTTGCCACGATTTTTCCAGCTTATACTTGCTCCCGGAAAAAACTCTGCTTAGAGTGTCCCCCCTTGGTTTTTAACGGGCCGTAGCGCAGTTTGGTAGCGCGCTTCCTTGGGGTGGAAGAGGTCGCGAGTTCAAATCTCGCCGGTCCGACCAACCAGCTTTCGCTGGTTTTTCGCCTCATTTTCGTGCGACACTCAAACTGCCCTAAATTTTCCCGCCTCCCCCAGACCGCTCGCGTTCACTCGTGATTGGCAGGGTTACGACGGCATGACCCATGACGATTCGCTTGATCAAACCCGAGGAACTTTCCCAGCTTCTGGCCCTCTACGCGCACCTGCACCCCGACGAGCCGGAGATCGATTACAGTGACGACGCGGTGCAAAGCCTCTGGCGCCACATTCTCGAACAGCCTCACCTGCGCTATTACGTAGCCGAGAAGGACCGCCGCCTTGTGGCCAGTTGCACTCTCGCCATCATTTCCAACCTCACCCATGACCTGCGTCCCTACGGCGTCATCCAGAACGTCATCACCGACCCGCACTACCGCAAAAAGGGATTCGGCACGAAAGTGCTCCGCAAGGCCTTGGAAGAAGCCTGGGCCGCGGGTTGCTACAAGGTCGTCCTCAGCACGCTCGACAAAAGCCGCGACACGGTCCGCTTTTACGAAGGAGCCGGATTCCACAGCAACCAGCGCACCCACTTCATCGCGTATCCGCAGTAATCCCCCGGCCGCTCACGTTTTCTGCGAGCGGTCCTGGCGCGGGCTCAATCCCCAGAAGCGGTGATATTGTCGCGAGAAAAACAACGGATCGGCAAAGCCCACTTGTGAAGCAATCTGCTTCAACGGCAAATCACTATCGACGACCAGATGCCGCGCCCGGCGCAGCCTCAGCCGATGCAGATAATCCTGTGGACTGCATCCCATCACCCGGCGAAAGAGGAGCCGGAAATGATTCGGACTCAAATGAATTTCCCCGTACAATGCGTGCAACGCCTCGGGCCGCAGGAAATTCTCCTGCATCCACGCCAGTGCCAGCTTCAAGTCCGGATGGACCTCCGCCGCCAGCGAAAAAGTGACCACGCCGTCTGGATTCAATGGTCGCGCCTGCGGCCAGAAGCGCCCCAGGATGGCTTTCACTTCCCCCTCCAGTTGCAGTTGCTGCATTGGATCGAGCGGGGATTCCCCGCTACCCAGCCCCGTGGAGGGGAGATTTTTCGGCCACAGCCGGAGCATGCGGCGAAGCGCGTCCCGCTCCAACGCCAGATTCCCACAGGATCGATAAAACAAGGTATGAAGACTCTCCTCCGCTTCATCCGCCGTGAACTCAAACCAGGAGAACTCCACCTCCTGCCGCCGTTTGCTCTGCCAGACGCGGCGGGTCCACGCCGGGACAAAGATTTGCTGCCCCGGGGAAATTTGCGCCGTCGCGCCGTCCACTTTGTAAAGCAGGTGCCCGCGCAGCACGAGGATCAACCGGTGCGTGGTGACCACTTCATCCATCTGCAAGCGGCCCGGATGAAACGTATTCGTGCAGAGGTGCGTGAGGGTCAACCGCGCGCGCAGCAGCGAGGTCAGATAACGAGCCGGCGAAAAGACGGGTTCGGTCATGAGGGCTTGTCCAACACCCTATCACAGAGCGCAAGTGGAATCATGCATGGACTCCATGTTTTCGTCCCGGGAATCCAGCAAAAGCCGGTTTACCGCCGTCCACGGTCACCGTACCTTCAGGTAGTCCCATGAAATCCTTTCCTTCGATTGTTGAACCGGCGCGGCACACCCCGGTCTGGCATGAATGCGATGTGTGCGTGGTCGGTGGAAGTTGCACCGGGGTCTTTGCCGCCGTCCGCGCGGCGCGCCTTGGTCTGCGCGTCGCCCTCGTCGAACGCATGGGTTGCTTCGGCGGCGTGGCCACCCTCTCCCTCGTCAATGTCTGGCACTCCCAGTTCGACGAACGCTTCGAAAAACAAATCTTCGCCGGGCTCACCCTCGAAACCATCGAACGCCTCCGTCGTCGCAACGCCGTTTCCGACACCGCCCGCTGTCCCAGTTGGGCCTGGGCCTTCAACCCGCACGAACTCCAGATCGAGCTCGACGAACTCGTCATCTCCTCCCGCGTCCGACCCTGGCTGCACACCGCTTTCGTCGCTCCCCATGTCCAGGAAGACGGTCGCCTGCGCGGCATCATCGTAGAAAACAAAAGCGGACGCGGCGTCATCCTCGCCAATCAATTCATCGACGCCAGTGGTGACGGCGACATCGCCCACCGCATGGGATTGCCCACCACGATCAGCGCCACCAACCAACCCTCCACCACCTGCGCCACCTTCACCGGCTGGGACTCGATCCGCCATCTCGACCTCGGCAAACTCATCCGCGAACACGGCAAGGAATTCGGCCTGCCCCAGGGTTTCGTCTGGGCCGCGCCCATTCCCGGCTCGCCCGTCCACATGCTGGCCGCCACCCGCATCTATGACGCCAACTGCGCCGACGCCGATGCCCTCACCCGCGCGGAAATCGAAGGCCGCCGCCAGGTTCGCGCCGTTTTTGATCTCGTGAAAAAGTACGCGCCCCAAGGCGATATCGTCTTGCAGGGCCTGCCCGCCCGGCTCGGCATCCGCGAAACCCGCCACGTGAAATGCCGCTACCAACTCACCGGCGACGACGTGCTCACCGGTCGCCACTTCGACGACGCCATTGCCAACGGCAGTTACCGCGTCGATATCCACCATCCCGACAAACCCGGCATCACCCTCCGCTACCTCAGCGGCGTGCAGGAATACAACTGCCCCGGATACCCGTCCGAAATCACCCGCTGGCGCGCCGAGACCACCGAAAACCCGACCTACTACCAGATTCCCCTGCGCTCCCTGCTCCCCGCCGGAGCCAGCAATCTCATCGTCGCCGGGCGCATGATCGATACCGACCCGGTTGCCCACGCCGCCGTTCGAGTCATGGTGAATATGAATCAGACCGGAGAAGCCGCCGGGGTCGCGGCCGCCCTCGCCGTGCAATCCGGCAAGAACCTCGCCCAGGTCGAACCCGCCGCGATTCGCGCCGAACTCGCCCGGGGCGGATCGATTATTCTGTAATCTTGAGAGCGAAATGGTGAGACGTAATCGCCATGCGCTTGCGGAGATAAAAACGATGCGCCTCGAACCGCTGCACCCCCGAATCAAGTTCGAGCGCCGCGCAATCCAATCGCTCGCCCTCAGCCAGTAGCCATTCGAACAACGCATCACCGTAGCCCTTCGAGCGATCCAGCGCACGCGTGACCAAATCATCCACATAGAGCGCCCGGCGATTGAACAACTTGTTCATCACCCGGTACCCCGCCACCGCGCGGATCTCCTCCGCCTCCTCCACGTAGGCCAGACGAAATCCCTCCTTCTCCTGCAACCGCACCTGCGCCACAAACGACTCGGAATTCATCACCGGCAACAAATGAGTGCGCAACTCCGCCATCACCGGAAAACAACGGGCGATGTCCACATCCGATTCCGCCACTCGAATTGATTTCATAAGCGAATAGTAAGATGACGAGACGGTTCGAATAAACCATCCCGTATTGGATTTTGACTACGTTGTCGGGCACGCACGGTGTGCCGCCGCGGCGGTTCACCGAACTGCCCTTCCATTTTTACAACGGAGGCGCGCCCTCCCTAGTACGCCGAACGGGTAAACCCATCCAGATACTGCGCCCGGCGCTTCGCCAGCTCCGCATTCAGCGCTGCGGACTCCTGATCGTCCAGCACGCCATCGCTATTCTTGTCAAAGCTCCGCACAAACAGCACCTTCCGCTTCGCGAAATCCGCTTCCATCGCGGCAATCTCCTCATCACTAAAACGGCCATTCTTGTCCTTGTCGTACTTCTTGAAAAGCGACTGGCGCCGCACGTACAGATCCTGCCGCATCCGCGCCTCCTCCGCCACATCCAGCTTGCCGTCCCCATTCTTGTCGTACTGCTTCAACATGTTCGCATGGAACCGCTCGCGCCGCTGATCCGGCGTCTCCATCATCGCCAACGGCAACGCTGAAGTCTCCTTCGTTCCTGTCGTGGCCGCCGCGGTCGCCGGAGCCGTCACAGGAGCAGCGGCCGTCGTGGCCTTCGTCGTCGAAGTCGTGGTGGTAGTGGAACTACTGGTGGCGGTCGTCGGCGCAGACGTGGCGCTCTTCTTCTTAACCGTCTTCTTTTTCGCCGGCTGGCCCGCCGTCTCGGGGGACGCCGCCGCCGTTTCGGCCGCCGAAACGGAAACAATCAGGGTGAAGACCGCAACAAGCACAGCAAGGGATCGGACGAAACGCGCGCAGGACATGCCCACTGTTTTGACAGAAGCCGCGCCGGGAGCAAGCCGAACTTTCCAGTAGACGCCGCGCAACGAATCCGAAATACTCACCCGCCGTGAACAAGATCCTCTGCATCGCCCTCAGCTGCTTGGTCCTCGCCGCTTGCGCCACCCCGAAATCCGGGTCCGTCAGCACCATCCCCTGGGAGGAGCGCAGCGAAATGGACGGCATGTCCCAGGAATACGGCTGGGGCGAGGACGACTACATCTACGACGGCATGATCACCCCCGAGCAGCCGCTGTAGAATCGCTCGAGATCTTTCGCTGCCGCCTTTCAGCACATCGAATTTTCCGCGGCACAACCGAATCCCCTATTCACGCGAAGCGACGGTCTCGCGTGGCGTCAGCGTTACTGGAGGCAACGTCATGTTGCAAAGAAAAGCCCGGTGGCGAACCACCGGGCTTTTCAGGCAACTTATCGAGAACGATTACAGGCGAGAGACGAGCAATTCGCGCTGGAAGATGAGTTCCTTCGGCATTTTGTCGTTGAGCTTCAAGAAGATTTCGCTCTGGAGCTGGATCTCCTGTTTCCACTCTTCGCTGTTGATTTCCTGCACCTCGTTGAACTGCGCGGCGCTGAAGTCCTTCATGCCTTCGAGGTCAAAGTCCTCGGCCTTCGGCACCCAGCCCAGCGGGGTTTCGAGGGCGCCCTTGCGGCCGCGGCAACGATCCACGATCCACGAGAGAACGCGCATGTTTTCGCCAAAGCCCGGCCACATGAAGTTGCCGTTCTTGTCCTTGCGGAACCAGTTCACGCTGAAAATCTTCGGCAGAACCTTGATATCGCGGCGCATGTTGAGCCAGTGGTGGAAGTATTCGCCCATGTCGTAACCGCAGAACGGCAGCATGGCCATCGGGTCGCGGCGGACCTGACCGGCGCCACCGACGGCGGCAGCGGTCATTTCCGAACCCATCGTGGCACCGACGTACACGCCGTGGATCCAGTTAAAGGTCTGGTACACGAGCGGGAGCGTCGTGGCGCGGCGACCACCAAAGATGATGGCGCTGATCGGCACACCGTTCGGGTCGTTCGCCTCGGGAGCGAGGGCCGGGTTGTTGGCCATCGGAGCGGCGAAACGGCTGTTCGGGTGAGCGGCCTTTTCCTTGGATTCCGGTGTCCACTTGTTGCCCTTCCAGTCGAGGCATTCCTTGGGCACTTCGCCATCCTTCCCTTCCCACCACACGTCGCCATCGGGCGTGAGGGCCACGTTGGTGTAGATGGTGTCGCGCTGAATGGTCGTCACCGCGTTCGGGTTGGACTTGCTGTTGGTGCCGGGGACGACGCCGAAGTAACCGGCTTCCGGGTTGATCGCATAGAGACGGCCATCCGGGCCGGGACGCATCCAGGCGATATCGTCGCCGAGAGTCCAGATCTTCCAGCCCTTGTAGTGGGCCGGGGGGATGAGCATCGCAAAGTTGGTCTTGCCGCACGCGCTGGGGAACGCCGCCGCGACGTAGGTCTTTTCGCCGGTGGGCGATTCCACGCCGAGGATGAGCATGTGTTCCGCCATCCAGCCCTGATTGCGACCGAGGTAGGAGCCGAGGCGCAGGGCCAGGCACTTCTTGCCGAGGAGCACGTTGCCGCCGTAGTTGGAACCGACGGAAATGATGTTATTGTCCTGCGGGAAGTGGCAGATGAATCGACGGTCGGGATTGACGTCGAGCATGCTGTGCGTGCCGCGGGTGAAATCGTCGCTCTCGCCGAGGTGCTCGTAGGCCACATCGCCGATGCGGGCCATGACACGCATGCTGAGAACCACGTAGATGGAGTCGGTGATCTCAACGCCGACCTTGGTCAGCGGCGAGCCCTTCGGGCCCATCAGGTAAGGAACCACGTACATCGTGCGGCCCTTCATGGAGCCGGCGAGGAGCGCGTTCATCTTCTTGTACATGTCCGCCGGGGCCATCCAGTTGTTGGTCGGGCCGGCTTCGGCCTTGCTCGGCGTGCAAATGAAGGTGCACTGCTCGACGCGGGCCACGTCGTTGGGATTGGAACGGTGGTAGTAGCAACCGGGAAGCTTGTCCTGGTTCAGCTTGATGAGGATGCCTTCCTTGACGGCTTGCGCGGTCAGCGCTTCTTTTTCGGCATCGCTGCCGTTACACCAGTAAATCTTGTCGGGTTGACAAAGCTTCGCTTGTTCTTGAACCCAGGACAGAACGGCCTGGTTCTTGGTATTGGGAGTAAAGGGATCGGTTTTGTGCATGGACGCGATTTTATCGAAACCGGACCACTTAAGTAAATCTTAAAATAGCATATAAGCAAAATTATTATAAGTAATAGTAATCGACCCCATTAGATGGGAGGAAAAAAGTCGTTATTGTGCTATTTTTGGGTCGATTTTGTGAGGCGTCAGAGGGTGGTAGACGTAGCGCGAGCCCCTCGTCAGCGAGTGCTGGCGAGGGATCACGCCTTTCAAAGTATCCTGCGCAGATTATCGACTACCGATGCCCGGCGGCTTTCTGCAGGATGGCTCATCCCACAAACAAAAAAGGCGACCTGTTCAGGTCGCCTTTTTTGGCGCTACCACTTCGCCCGAGGCGAAGCTAGCTGGGGGCAGCGTCGCGCTGCTTAGAAGCTGCCGCTGAGGGCCACTTGGCCGTAGGGAGCCGCACCGTCCGCATGCATCTTGGTATCGGCCCGGCTGAAATTGAATTCGCGCATGACCACCGCACCGGTCTCGGCTTCGAGAGTAAGGAAGGGGATCGGTTTCCAAGCCACACCGGCACCGAGGCGCGCTTCGCTGTATTCCACCACGGTTTGATTCAGGTTGCCGCGGCCATGGCTCTTGCCGAAGTCGCCGTTCACCATGTACGTGCCACCCTTCATGTCCGCACCGGCAAAGAGGGTGACGGCCTTTTCGAGTTCATACTCGATGCGGGGCTTGGGGAGAATGAAATTCAGAACCCACTGGTCGGCAAACTTCCAGCGGACACCGGCACCTGGCAGGACCGGATATTCACGCCAGGTATCGATGCTCAGGCCAAAGACCCACTGCAGATCCTTGTTCACGAGGTAGGAAGCACCGATGATTACCGGCACATTGATGTCGCGGCTGGAGAGATCCACGAAGTCGCTGTAGAAACCGGGAGCCGCCTCGATGCGCATCAGCCACTGGTCGGCGAGCTGGATGTCCACACCGATGATCACATTGGTCGACTGCAGCGTGTTCGGCAACGGGGCGTTGTCCGGCAGGCTGAAGGAGTAACGTTCCCACTCGACGCCACCGCGGAAGAGGAGACCTTCCTTGATTTCGGGAGAGATGACGTATTTGAGATCGGTCGTTTGCGAGGAGAGATTGCCGAGCTTGGCATCACCCTGTTTGACATCCGCCGCACCCACGTAGGAGTAGCTGAGATTGGTTTCCTGAGCGATGCGGACATCCGATTTCTGGACATCCATTTCGCTATCCAGCTTGGTGTTCGCCACCTGCGCGAGCAGGGAAAGCGCGGAGACACTCAGGACACCCAAGGTTACGCAAAAGAGATTAATTTTTTTCATAGCACACGTGGATAAAGGTTTAGAGATAATAAGCGGTCTCTGGCAAGACTATTTTATCCCGCCCTCCCCTCGCTTAATCTCTGGACTTCCCCCCGCACCGCTGCTGGAGTCAGACCATTGATCTTTTCGGCCAGATCATAATCGGCTTGAGTCACTTTTGCTTCGGAATGAGTCATTAACGTGAGCAGCACCTTGTTCCAGCGCACATCGATATCGGGATGATGATTCGCCGCTTCCGCGATGCGTCCCACGGCGACGACAAACGCCAGTGCTTCGGCAAAGTCTTTCCATTGGCACGTTTTCTGGAGGCCACTCGCCGTCAGCGTCCAGCCAGCAGGTATCTCGGGTGTCGCAGGCATGGGAGAACGTAAGCCACGTTTTCCGTTGCGCAAGCAGGCGGAGTCCCACCACTCCGGCGGCCCGTGCTTTTTGCAAGTCAGCTCAAAAATTGTCCCCTCTCCCCCATCTCAAACTTGTATCCCCATCCGATCACTTCTAGATTGATGCTGATGAAAATCGTCACCACGGCGGAACTCGTCGAGCGGGAAAAAGAAGTCATCGCCGCAGGCACCCCCGCCGCCGACCTCATGGAACGCGCCGGCCGTGGCATGGCCGAGATCATCCAGCAGGAATTTCCCCAAGCTCCCCAGACCCTCATCGTCGTGGGCAAGGGCAACAACGGCGGCGACGGTCTCGTCGTGGCGCGCTACCTCGCCGCCGCAGGCTGGACCGTGCGCGTCGTGCTGGCCGAGGGCGACAAGCAACTCCGCGACCTGCCCCGCGAGCAATGGAAGCGGCTCATCACGGAACACCCCGACGTTCTCGCCCACGCTCAACTCCACGACACCCTTTTCCCCGACGCACGCGGACTTGTCATCGATGCCCTCCTCGGCGTCGGCGGCAACGGCCCGATCCGTCCGCCCATCGCCGCCCTCGTGGACCGCCTCAACCGCGCCCGCGCGCAACGCTTCTTCCGCACCGTCGCGCTCGACCTGCCGACCGGTCTCCCCGGCGATCCCGAGCACGCCCTCATCGCGGACCTCACGATCACGGTCGGCGCGGTCAAAGACTTCCTCGTGCGCGAGGAATACTCCGGCCGCGTGGGGCGAATCGAAACCGTTTCGCTTTTTGAAGACACCTTTCCGGTCCGGGATCGACTCCTCATCGCCCGCACGCTTGCGCCGCTCCTCCCCCGCCGTTCCGCCTATTCGCACAAGAACACCTACGGTCGCGCGCTCATCGTCGGCGGTTCGGCTGGCTTTATCGGAGCGCCCATCCTTGCCGCGCAAGCCGCCTTGCGCACCGGAGCGGGATTGACCAATCTCGCCGTGCCGAAGACGATTTACCCCTTCGTGATTTCAAAGGCTCCGCCCGAAATCATGGTCGCCGAACGCGCCCCCAACGACGATTTCCTCGATCTCATCGAATCCGCGAAATCAATCGCCGTCGGTCCCGGCCTCGGACTCACAACCGAAGCCAAACGAATTCTCGAATTCATCCTGAAAAAAGCGACGGCTCCCCTCGTGCTCGATGCCGATGCACTGACCCTCCTCGCCGCGAAACCGGCTCTCTTCAAAACCGCCAAGGTACCGCTCGTACTCACCCCACACCCCGGCGAGATGAAGCGCCTGCTCGGTCGCGAATTCGCAGTCGAGGAACGACCCATCGTCGCGCGTGAACTCAGCGACAAACTCAAAGCCGTCGTCGTCCTCAAAGGCACGCGCACCCTCATCGCTGCACCCGGCGAACCGCTCGCCTACAACTCCACCGGCAACCCCGGCCTCGCCGTCGGCGGCTCCGGCGACACGCTCACCGGAATCCTCACCGCCCTCCTGGCGCAAGGACTCAAACCCTACGACGCCGCCCGCGTCGCCGTCTGGCTGCACGGTTGCGCCGCCGACTTCGCCCTGCGCGTCCGGGGCTGCGAGGAAGGACTCCTCCCCACCGACGTCAGCGAAAATCTCAGCCGCGCGATTACGGCCCTGCGGGGGTAGTCCGCATCAACGCTTGATCCGAATTCCGGTCACCGAATGCGGAGGCAGTTCCAACGCGAGGCCATCCTTCTCCACCTGCACGGCTAGCGGCTTCAACGTCACGTTATCCGGATTCGATTCGTTCGTAGCCTCGAGGGACGGACCGGAAAGCACCTGCGCCGTGGCGGATTGAACCGCCCCCACCTTCTTGATCTGCACCGGAGTCGCCCCCGCGAGCCGGCGGTTCACGATGATCAGGTAAATCTCGCCTGTCTTCGAGTCGCGACTGACAAGCGTGGCGAGCGCGGGAGTTGGCCCCAGATTCTCCGGTTGGAATTCCCGCACCGTCACGTTGCGAATCTCGAACTTCATCGGCCCGCGCACGCCGCGAAAACGTCGCGCAAGGATGACGAGGGAATCGCTATCGGCCAACGTCATGTACCACGCGTCCACCCGGCTCCATGCCGTGGACTGCACGCCGTTCGATTCCTCGGCAGACTGCGTTTGATTCCAGCCACGACCATCGCCCACCTGAATTTGCGCCAGGCTTTTCTCGCCGTTTTCCGTGCGGACCTCGGCAGAGACATGATAGACCATGCGCGGTTTTGCCGGAACGCGGAGGGCCGCATGGTAATAATCCAGCCCCGTGTTTGTGGTGATCTCCACCGAAAGCGAATGATCTTTCGCCGCCACCGCTTTCACTCCTTCAACCGGAGTGATTTCCCATGGTTGCGTGACAGGTATCGCCAGTCCAAGTGAACGCCCCCGGACAGGAGCCGATTTCGTGGCCGGCGCTTTATACGAAACCTCATCCTCGTATAGGCCGCACTCCGTTTGCGCCGCCAGCAACGTATCGCCAAGGTAAGTGTGATAGAGATGCATCACGTGCCATGCGGGACGCTTCACGTACGGCTCATCATCCCCCCGGATCATTCCCCAATACTCGTTGGCAAATTGCCAGTAGTGCGCCTGCGAAATATTCAGCGAGGGTTGCAGCAACACCTGAATGAAATCCGCCACCTGCACCGCCGTGCCGAGAGCAAAACGATACGGCACCGGTTTTTCCTGCGCGTACCCCCCGTTGTACTCCGTCACCGCCAGCGGAATCTCCCGCCCCGCGATTTCCCGGATGCGGCGATTCACCAACGCGAACGCCGCCTGAAATTCCCGCGCCGTGGCAAATCCCCGGCGATAAACCTTGTCGGGCAGATCAGCTCCGTCCTTCCCCGCATCGCCGCCGTAAGCATGGTAGATGAAAAAGTCCGCCGTCTTCGCCGTCTGCCGCAGCACCGCCTCGCTCCAACCTCCCACCCAGTCGGGCGTCAAATCGTACCCCAGCACCGCGCCGACCTTCACCGAAGGGTCCACCGCTTTCATCGCCGCACTGATTTGGAGAAAGCGGACGGCATACGAATCCGCCGACAGAATCGCCGGCAGCGGCCCCTCGCGAAATTGATCCGCATGCGGTCCGTGAAAACTTTCATTGCCCGCCTCGAACCACTTCACCCCGTAAGGAGCCGGATGCCCGTCCTGCGCGCGAACCTTCGCCCACGCGATGCCGCCATTCGGATTTTCATTCGCGGGTGCGTTCAGGTACTCCACCAAATCCGCGAAATCCTCCGGCGCGCCCCAGTAATCGGCCATGGTGAGAATCGGCTCCGCTTTCAATTCCTCGCAGAGTTTCAGAAATTCCGGCAGACCGAACGCCTGACGCGGACGATTCTTCAGCGGGCCAACGGTTTTCTTCCAGTTGAACTCATGCGCCTCGCAACCGCCCGGCCAGCGCAACGTCGTCGCTCCCGCCGCGCGTGCCAGATCCAGCATCGCCGGAACCGGACGCCGCTTCTCCGGATTCCAAACACCTCCCCCCTTCATCGAAAAAAACAGAATGTCGCGATTGTCCGGAGCCTGATTCGCCGCCGGATACCCCAAAATGTTGGCCCCAAACACCGCCCGATTGACCGGGCCGATGACCTGATCCGAAAGGGTGATTTCCGCCGACGGCTCTGCCCGGAGAAGAGAGAGCGAAAAAAGCATTACGCCGAGACCAATCAACGTCCGCACCGCTGGATTCAGTAGGATCATAGGGAGCCTGGGTCAAAATAGGTTCCCACGCTTCTGACAGACCGCGAAGGAAGTGTCAATTTTAATTTGTCTGACAAATAGAAACAGCATCAGACCGCCCACAACTCGTTAATAAAATGCAATTAAATCACTACTAGAGAGTGATTTACGATAAAAACAACCCTCCCTCTATCTCTTCGACCGCGGCCACACCCAATCACCCTGTTTCGAATCACTTAACGTCGCGGACTCCTTCTTCATCACGATCTGGCCCCCATCATCCACACCGTTGAATCCCACCGAATAGAGTGCGTAATCCCCATCCGCCTCCACCCGGTAATGCAACGGCTCGCCCGTGCACAAATCGTGCGGCACCCGCTCGATGAACTTCGGTTCCAGCTCCGCCAACGTCGCCGGATATTTCCCGTTCGCCAGCCGGTACCGCTCCAACCCGCAGGCCACCTGAGCGAGATCGATTCGACTTTGAATATCACTAAATCGACTCGGTGCCGGAGCAAGCCCGTTGAGAGTAAACGAAAGCACTAACCTCGCATAGGAGAGAGGACGTGAGGTTTCGAGTCTTTCAAAATTGGGTATTCGCTCCGGGAAAAAACGATGCGAAACGGGGTCGATAACTGGAATGAGTTGATCCAGATAAAAATGACACGCTTGGGATCGAACTTGATCATAGGAACTGGCGGGATTGGTAATCCATGCGATGGGGCGTAAGGGGACAGCTTTATAAACTTCATTTTCCAGCGATTGAGGGTTGCCGGAGTAGGAGGAGAATTCACGCAGCATTTTAGGACTATACTGCATCAAATCGAGCGTGGGCAGAAAGGACAGAAGGAGTTCAGCATGTATGTTTGTGTGGTAGGTTTTCAGTGAATCAATTTTCCCTAATTGCTTTTGAAATTGAGCCAGTTGTTCATCGGTCCATGCGTGGGACTCGATCCCCTGCCAGATCACGGATAAAGCGGTGATATCCATCGATAGGCCAACGAGGCCCATAATAAGCAGCGGTGTTTCCTTGCTTCCAGAGGCGAGGCGCAGGCAAACGATAATGTCCTTGGCGGCTTCATCGGTTTTGCCTTGCTGCAAGGAAAGTAGGGCATGCCATTTAAGAGCTTGGGATAGCTTCATGAGCGAGCTTACTTGAGGTACAGGCATCCCATAAGGCGGAGAGTAGTCGTAGTCGATATTAAATCGACAATGAGGCCTTTCCATTGCGGCCAAGATGTTGGTGCGTTCGGCCTCTGCGTCAGTAGTAAATAGATTTGGATCAGACGCGAACTCACGATTTCCAAGTAACCAGCTTTTGCCTGCTTTTTTGGCAGCAGCCTGCGCGGCGGTTCCTACGGAAAAGAGAGCCACCTTAAAATTCTCTTTCCCATCTTTAGCTTTGTACTGTTCCAAATGCCTCCAAATTACTGACGACGCAAAATTCTGTTCATCCGGCACGGGCGGGGGGATAAGCGACTTCGGATCGAAGTTGAATCCCTTCGCTTCGAACTGGGCCTTGGTCTGAGCCCAGAGACGCGCGCCGCGCCAGTTCTCCTCCAGATACAACGCCACGATCAGCAGGGTGAGCCCCCCGAACGCTATCCCCGCCCACTTCAACCACCGTTTCATGCGACCAGCCTGTCAAAAACACCCCGCCGCCACCACTTTTTTCGCACACGCAGCTCACGTAGCCAACCTAACGCAAACGCCCGGCGCGTTTCCGTGCTATAACTCGTGGCATGCCCGGCGTCCGTCCCTGTGAAATCTCGAATCGGAAATTAGAAATTCGGCAACACCATCCGCGACGCTCAACAGAGGTGGTAGATTCTTGTAGCGCATTGTCGACAGGATTTTTTTTCGCGCCACGCCCGACGCAACACGCTACCCCGGCAACATTCCAGTTGCGGACCGGGCGTTTTGAGGACATTCTTGGAACACCCGGTCAACGCCGGGTTTCAGTCTGGTTCGCGAGATATTTCTTCACGTCCATCCTAACCCCACCCTCATCATCCCCCGCATCTCTATGAGCAAATCGTCGAGTGACCTGCAGAATTACTATGACTTCGAGCGCATCGTGGAAATCGATTTCATTCGGGCCACGGAAGCCGCCGCGCTGAACTCCTACGCATGGCTCGGCCGCGGGGAAAAAGAGAAGGCCGATGCCGCGGCGTGCGACGCGATTCGCGGCATGTTCGACCTGATCAATGTCTGCGGCGAGGTGGTCATCGGCGAAGGCATCAAGGACAATGCCCCCGGTATTTTCAAGGGCGAACACCTCGGGCAATGGTATCCCGGCGCGCCCAAGTTTGACATCGCGCTCGATCCCATCGATGGCACGACCAACATTTCCAAGGGACTCCCCAATTCCATTTCCGTCATTGCCGCCGCTTCTCCCGAGCCGGGGGTCGACTTCGCGCTGCAGGATATCCCGTCATTCTACATGATGAAGTTCGCCTATGGGCCGGCCGTGAAAATCCACGCACAAAAGATGGGCATCGATTGCTTGAAGCTGAACCAATCCATTGATGAATCGCTCGCGGTCATCGCACGCGCCCTGCACAAGCGCATTCAGGATCTCACCATTTGCGTGATGGATCGCCCGCGTCACGCGCGGCTGATTCAGGAAATCCGCAGCGCGGGTTGTTCGCTGCGCATGATCTCCGAGGGAGATATCACCGCCGCGATTGCGCCGTCCCTGCCCGACAGCGGCATCGACGCCTACATCGGGGTCGGTGGCGCGCCGGAAGCAGTGCTCACGGCCGCTGCCGTGAAATGCCTCGGCGGCGATATCCAGGCGCAGATGTGGCCCCGCGACGAAGCCGATCGCGCCCAACTCATCGCCGCCGGATACGGGGATCAACTCTCGAAAGTCTACATGGCGGACGATCTCGCGCGCGGGAAAAACATCATCTTCTGCGCCACCGGCATCAGCGACAGCCCGCTCCTGCCCGGCGTGAAGCATTACGGCAACAAGGCGATCACCCATTCCATCCTCATGCGCGCCAAACAAAAGACGGTGCGCTACATCACCACGCACCATAACCTTGCGGAAAAGACGATCCGCCTGCGCAGTTCCAAACAGGAAACGCACCTGTAAGAGGAACGCAGGAAGGCAGGTTAATGCGGCTTGTCGCGTTTGATCAGGTCCGCACTGGCGCGTTCGAGGATTTTCTTCTCAATGGGAGTGAGGCTCCCCATGCCGTGCTTGGAAATCTTGTCGAGAATGTTGTCGATCGACTCGACCTTCTCCTGCTCCTGAATCGCGCGAATATTATTCTGCTTCGCCAACCGTTCCATCCGGCGACTCTCGAACCACTCGTGAATCCGGTCGAAGAATCCGAACCCCGTCGCCACGCCCAGCGAGCGAATCGCCACCGCCGCCACGCCGGCCGAGAGCCACAGCATCAGCAGCCCAAGCAGGTCGCGGCTCGCCAGAAACGCGAGCGTGTATATGCCCAGCAGGATCGCCGCCGCCCACTTCAGCCGAATGCGGAAGAACGCGAGTTCCGCGTCGGGATAGATCGCCACGAAGGCAATGAACACACCGAACAAAATCGAACTCGCTCCGGAATACTGGATCGGGCCGAGGAAGGCACTCAAAGCCGTCAGCACCAACACCGGCACCACGATCAACGCCGCATACAGCGCGAGGAAATAATTACGACCAATGAACCGCTCCACATCGGGACCAAACCAATAGAGCATGAACATCTGGAAGACAAACATCAGGCTCGCCGCCTCCACAAAAGGATACGTCACCAACTGCCAGACATAACCGCGATGCAGGACGTCTGCGCTGGAAAAAATCAGCGTGGCAAATACCCCACCCACCCCGAAAGCGAGGCAGAGTGAGTACGCGATCATCGCGAGGGAATGGACCACGATCAACAACACGCTGGCGCTCACTGGGTAGCGTCCCACCCAGAACAGCGGGCGATAATCGGCGGATGAGTTGGAGAACAGCATTGCCTTTATTTATCGGTATTTGGTTGCTCAGCCTTCATAGAAAGAATACGACGGAATTTTTTACCTGTCCAGAGTCTGCTCAAATCAGTCTGGACAATTCCCTGCAATTTACTAAGCAGCCTACATGCCTGTACTCGATAAACCTCTTTCCGAACTCATTAAATATCAAGGAATCAATCCCCGCCCCGCCGACTTCGACGCCTACTGGGATGCCGCTCTCAAGGAACTGGATGCCGTCAATCCCAACGTTGACCTCATCCCCTCAAAGGAGTTGCAATCTTTTGGCGCCGAAGCTTTTAACCTCTTCTTCACCGGCGTCGGAGGCGCCCGTATCCATGCCAAGTACCTCCGCCCGCGCCACGCCACCAAGCCGCACCCGGCAGTCGTACAATTTCACGGTTATTCCGGCCATAGCGGCGATTGGGCCGACAAGCTGAATTACATTTCGCAAGGTTTTTCCGTCGCGTCACTCGATTGCCGCGGCCAGGCCGGCTTGAGCGAAGACAACAGCCAGGTTAAAGGCAACACGCTGCAGGGCCATTTCGTTCGCGGCCTGAATGATCCCGATCCGAAGAAGCTCTTGTTCCGCCAGATGTTCCTCGATACGGCGCAACTCGCGCGGATCGTGATGAGCTTTGACGAAGTGGATGCCACGCGCGTCGGCGCGATGGGTGGCTCGCAAGGTGGCGGATTGACCCTCGCGTGTGCCGCGCTCGAGCCGCGCATCAAACTCGTCGCCCCGGTCTTCCCGTTCCTGAGCGATTACCGCCGCGTGTGGGAAATGGATCTCGCAAAGGACGCGTACGATGAATTGAAGAAATTCTTCCGCATGTACGATCCGCATCATGAGCGCGAAGAGGAAATCTTCACGAAGCTCGGTTACATCGACGTGCATCATCTCGCGCCGCGCATCAAGGGCGAAGTGCTGATGCTCATCTCGCAGATGGACAACATCTGTCCGCCGTCCACCCAGTTCGCGGCGTACAATGCGATCCAGTCGAAAAAGCAATACCTTCTCTATCCCGACTTCGGTCATGAAGGATTGCCCGGCGGCAACGACAAGATCTTCAACTTCCTCTCGAAGCTTTAGTCGACAGCACCTGCATCTGATGGAGGACGGCCTCCTCCATCAGATGTGCACCGCCAGCCCCATCTCGACGATTTGATTCGCCGGAATGTTGTAGTAATCGCGGGCCGGGCGAGCATTGCGACTGAGAACGCCGTAGAGCGATTTCTGCCAATGCGGCATCGGGGCACGCCCCCCGGGAATGATGATCTCGCGGTTGAAGAAATAGGTGAGGCTGCGCTCCTTGATCGGCACGCCGCGCGCCATCAAAATCGGAATCAATTTAGCCACATTCGGCTGCTGCATGTATCCGTAATGCACGATCGCCCGCCAGAAACCCTCGCCAAGCTCGGTTAACTCCAGCGCCTTGTCATCCGGCACGCTTGGATCAGGGTCCGTCACCATGCTCAGGAGCACCACTGTTTCATGAATACAACGGTTGCACTTGAGATGGTGCAGTAAAACAATCGGCATGCCGATCGGGCGACCCGCCATGAAGATGGCCGTTCCCGGATTGCGATAAATCTTGTTCTGACGGATGTCCTCGATCACCAGCTCCGGCTCCAACGTCCGCGCGTAAATTTCATCGGAGATATGAGTGCGCCCCGTCTTCCACGTGTGCATCACCGCCAGCAGCACGCCGCCCACCACCAGCGGCAGCCAGCCGCCATCGAGGATCTTGTGCCAGTTCGAACCGAAGAACGCCAGATCCACCACCATGAACCCCGCGCACAAAGGCAGCGCCTTCGCAAGGGACCAACCCCAACTCCGGCGCGCGACGAGATAAAAGGCAAAAGTCGTCACCGACATGGTCCCCGTCACCGCGATGCCGTAGGCAGCCGCCAGATTTTCGCTCGATTTGAAACCCAGCACCAATCCGATGGAACCAACCGCCATGGCCCAGTTCATAAAACCTACGTAGATCTGACCCTCGAGTTGATCGCTCGTATGCGTCACCGACATGCGCGGAAAGAAGCCGAGCTGGATTGCCTGCCGGCTCAAGGAAAACGTGCCGGAAATCAGCGCTTGGCTCGCAATGATCGTCGCGAGGAAAGAAAGGATGACGAGACCGAACTGAAGTGGTCCCTGTGGCGCAAGCGCGAAGAAGGGATTCACCTTGCTGGATGGATTCGCCAGTGCCCACGCGCCCTGCCCAAAGTAGTTCAGCACCAACCCAGGCAGCACGACGCAATACCACCCCCGCACGATGGCGGCCCGACCGAAGTGTCCCATGTCCGCATACAGCGCCTCCGCACCCGTGATCGCCAGCACCACCGAACCGAGCAGCGCCGTGGCATGCCGGGGATCGTGCCGCAGGAGATCCAAGCCATAGTACGGATTCAGCGCGTGCAATACCGTCGGATTCTTTACAATTTCGATTAACCCCAAAACCCCCAGAACCGCAAACCAAACCAACATGACCGGTCCAAAAACCCGCCCGATGGTCGCCGTACCATGCTTCTGAAAGAAGAATAACACCGCTAGAATCAGGCAAGTCACCGGCACCACCAGCGGCGCAAAATTCGGATTCAACACCTCCAGACCCTCCGACGCGCTCAAGACGGAAATGGCGGGAGTGATGATACCATCCCCATAAAGCAACGCCGCCCCGGCAAGGATGACAAAGACCGTCACCCCGATGCGCTTGGAATGGGACCGCCTTTTCTGCTCGATCAAGGCCAGCAGGGCGAAGATCCCACCCTCGCCGTGATTATCCGCCCGCATGACGAAAGTGATATACTTGAAACTCACCACCCACATCAGAGCCCAGAAAACCAGCGAGAGACTCCCCATCACCGCCAAACCCGGATCCACCTCCGCAGTGGTCGAAAGACATTCGCGCATCGCGTACAGCGGACTCGTACCAATGTCCCCAAAGACAATGCCCAATGCACCCACCATTAAATGCCACGGATTCGGTCGAGTCGTGTTGGACATGTGTAAAAGAGAATGGATGCGCTGAGGAGGAACTATTTGCAATGGCGGCAAAGTGTCAAGGGCGGAAGTAAAGGGATCCACACGCCCCAGGAGCCCCATTAAGATCGCTTGAGCCCCCATTTGCGTCGCTACTATCTCAGCGCTAGCTACTTAATTCAGCCCATTAAATCAATTTACCGCTCTCGAAGCTTGCCACCAGTGGGGGTGAGTCGTTAGTTTGGAGAGCATCCTCACCGACCTCCTTGAAACCGGGACCGGGAGGCAATCAATCGAAACTTTTTCAAAATCAACCGGGAAAAAACGATGCGCGTGCGTTTGTGGATATCGGGAGTGGTGGCTTTGATCTGGGCGGTAAGTGTGGTGGGGTCTCAGGCCCAACTGGACTATACCATAGTGAGTTATTGGGATTCAGCAGCCAGTACCACCTCCAGCAATACTGTTCTCACGGGTGTTTCGGGAAATTTGGCCGTTGGCAACTACGACGACCTGAATGGATTTGTCTATGACATCGCTAACAAATCCTACTCCTCCCTGAATGTCTATACCTCGACTGACTCAGTGCATGTCAGTGGCATTCAGGAACAGCGCGTGGTGGGCACCTATTATTCCGGCGGTTCCAGCTATGGATTTGTGCGCAATCTTTCCGGCACTGGTGCAAGTTCTGTTTTCAGCCTAGGGGAAGGCACTCAAGGTTTGGCTCTGTCGGGCAACTATATCTTGGCAACCAATGCTTCCGGTCAATATATCGTCTACAATACAAGTAATGATGTAATCTCCATCCTGCCGATTGATCCTCAAGCATCTTATGTGGTCACCGGCATCGGTAACAACACCGTAGTGGGTTATTACGATGGTGCCACTGTTCATGGCTTCACTTATACATTTACGAGTGACAATATCGAAAACGGCGATCTGATTGACAACATTTATATTAGCAAATCGACGTCAACCACAGCGCTCTTCACTAAGATCTTGGGAATCGACGAGACCGGGACTTTGGTGGGCATCTCCAGTGAGACCGCTGAGGATGGGTCTAATTCCTTTGCTTTCGCGAAGGCGGTTGACGATGAAGCCGCGACCGAGATCAATCCACCGGATACGACAAATACGGTCGCCTATGGTGTGGACGGGCAGAAAGTGGTGGGCAGCGCCTCCCAAGGAGGTAACCCAGTCGGCGTCATCTCGCAAGTTCCCGAGCCGACCACCTACGTGTTGATCGCGTTGGGCATGCTCGTCATGGCCATCAGTCGCTGTAAGACGCGCTTCTCCCGCCAGTCGTAGTCCATTTTCAATATAGGCTCTCCGCCTCCAATTTCGACCCCGCACCGGCGGACGTTTCTCCAACGTCCGCCTTTTTTGCGCTCCTTTCCTGTTGTATTTTACTCTGTTGCAACTGGAACACACAAGGTTCCCCTCAGGTTTCATTTAACGAGGACGATATTTCGCTTGGATACATTGCGTTTATCGCATTTGCAGCATCCTAACCTTAACTCCCCCCCCATCAATGAACTCGTGGACCATTGGAAAACGCATCATCGTAACTGCCAGTTTTCTCTGTGCAGTTATTGCCGCCGTTGTGGCAACCGCAATTCTGAGCGTGAACAAGATCAGCCACATCAGCCTCGACATCACCGAGGATTCCCTCCCGGGCGTCATCTATGGGGGACGCATGAAAGTCGCCCAAGGCGAGAATATGATTCGCCTGGGGCAATTTGGCAGCAGTGAAAATCCCGAACGCCGCAAGCAACTCGCCGCCGAAATGGCCGAGATCACGAAAAAAAACCAGGATAATATCAAGGGTTACGAGGATTCCATCAGCAGCGATGAAGAGCGTCGTTTGTATGAAATCTACAAAGAACGACGTACCGCCTTTGTCGAATTGCGCAACAAGAAGTACATGCCTTTGCTGGAATCCAATCCCGCCGAAGCCAAGGAGTTTTTCGACGGTCCGCTCATGGAATCCTACAAGACGTACAATAGCGCGGTGGATTCCCTGATCGAATTCGCCATCAAGGAGGGACAGGCCAATAGCAAAAAACTCGCCGCCATGGTCACACTTTGCATTCGGCTGCTGACCGGGATCGGTCTCGCGGGATTATTGATCGGCTCGATCACTTCCATTCTTTCCATACGCAGCATCAACAGTGCACTCAAGAAGATTACCAACCTGCTGAACCATAGCGCGGATCAGGTCGCATCCGCCTCCAGCGAGGTGTCTGCCTCCAGCCAAAAGCTGGCCGAAGGTGCGAGCGAACAGGCCGCTTCCCTGGAAGAAACCTCGTCCTCAATGGAAGAGATGTCGAGTATCGTCCAACTCAACGCCAACAGCGCCCAGAACGCCAAGGGACTGGCCGACGCCACCCGTCAAACCGCCACCACCAGCGTCGAACACGTCCAGCAACTCAAAGGCTCCGTCACCGAGGCACAAGCCTCCTCCGGCCAACTCACCGAAGCGATGGAAGCCATCAAGGCCTCCAGCGATTCCATCGCGCAGATCATCAAGACGATTGATGAAATCGCCTTCCAGACGAACATCCTCGCGCTCAATGCCGCCGTCGAAGCAGCCCGAGCCGGAGAAGCCGGCATGGGCTTTGCCGTCGTGGCGGATGAAGTACGCAATCTCGCCAAACGCAGCGCGGACGCCGCCAAGGAAACCGCCACGATCATCGAGGACTCCATCCGCAAGGGCAACAACGGCGTACGAGTCAACGAAGAGGTCGTGAAAAAACTCCACGATATCGACTCCAAATCGCAGCAGGTCGACAGCGGTTTGAAGGAAATTTTCGATCGCGTCACCAAAGTCGACGAGGCCATGGGACAAATCGCCACCGCCTCACGCGAACAGACCCAGGGTATCGGTCAAATCAATATCGCGCTCAACCAAATGGACAAGGTCACCCAATCCAACGCGGCGAGCGCCGAGGAAACCGCCAGCGCCGCAGGCGAACTCAACTCTCAGGCGGATGAACTCAAGAATGCGGTGATCGATTTGCTCGCCCTCGTGGAAGGACGTAAAGGCCACACCGCGCTGCATGCCTCTGCGCAGCCCCCGACCAATGCCGCCCCGCGCGCTATTCCCCCTTCGAACGACAAACACTTCGCTTCTTCCGTAAAGCCTTCCGCCGCCTCGCGCCCAACAACGGAGGCAGCCCCACCGCGCGCCGCCTCGCGTGATGCGATTCCGATGGACAGCGACTTCAAGGACATGAATTAGCGATGCGCCACAGCGGCGGAACTGAACGTCACCGCGCTGCCATCCCGCTTCTCGAACCACTGCGCGTAACCGCTGCGCTGGATCAACCCGGCAGACTCCTTGCCGAACATCGCCATCACGAGGGCCAGCGCACCGACACCGTCGAAATACCGCTGGTTGCCATCCTGCTGCAGGAAGCGCAAAAAAGCGTTGATATCGCCGGTCGCTGCGATCCGCCACAACTCCTCCTCCCACCGTGCGCAATCGGCAAGGCAGGGTTCATCCACGGAATAGGGATGGCCAAAGCGCGGCCCCATGTGGCAACCGTCAATACTCACCACCAATTCCACACGCTCTCCCGCGGCTTCCGCCGAACGCCACCACTCGCGCAACGCAGCCGCAAACTGGTACAAGGGCGCTTCGGCCTCAGGTAGTTGGTCTGCCTCCAAATAGTGAAACAGGCCCCCGCACAAAACCGGAATGAACGTGAATGGCTTCTTAATCCCACGCAGCGACCGCAAGGCCTGCAGGCAGATCAGGGAAAACTCGATGGAATGTTCGCCCACGTGCGCACGTGAATCGCTCCAGAATTCCTTGGGCACTTTTTTAGCCAACATCCGCAACCCCGACTTGTCCGTCGCCACCTTGCCCAATGGTGTTTCGTAACCCCGCCCATCCAGCGACCATTCAATCCGCGACCGATGACCGACCCCCAGAATCAGCACCTTGTCGGCAGGCGGTGCCATCAGCCACGGGGCAAAAGCTTGCGCGTAGACGGAAGTATTAACGCGAAAATCGATATGGGGCGAGACAACCCCCTTGAAACCGACATCCGATTCGGGACCAGTGCCATTCGCCATCCATGGTGCGCTCTGCGGTTGATCGAACCAATCGCGCACAAACCGTAGCAGCTTCGGCTTTTCCGCTGGATAACAGATGCCCCCCAAACTGGCTCGGATCATGCCTATTCCTAGCTATTTCCGCGTCTCAAGACAATTACGGAAAGCCGCCCCTGGCCACGGCGCAGGCATGCGGATTGCAAAAAAATCACTGAAAACGCCTTTCGCCTATAAATTACCTTCCCCAACAGACCGATGACAATGGAGTGCTCAGGATGAATCGGGCGGCCTTGGCCGGCTCCCTCGACTCTCCCGGGCCGCTGAACCCGGCACTCTCATGCGTATCCAAAAGATCCTGCTCCTCGACGACGAGCCCACGCTCCGCCGCACGCTCAATCAACTTCTCGCCCGTCAGGGATATCAGGTTCTCTGCGTCAGCAGCGTTAACCAGGCCGAGAGCGCCCTGCATAACGAACCCTACGATCTCGTGCTTTCGGACATGGTGTTGCCCGACGGAAATGGGCTCGAATTTTGCCGCCGCGTGCGCCGGGATCATCCACGCACCCAGGCGATTCTGATGACAGGCCATTCCACGATGGAGACCGCCGTCGAGGCAATCCGCATCGGTCTTTTCGATTACCTCATCAAACCCGTCACCACGGCCCAGCTTGAATTTTCACTGCAACGGCTTGAGTCCTACGCCCAGCTCTCGGTGGAGTCGAATTCACTGCGTCAGCAACTCGACACGGTCCATCCTTCCGCGCCGGAACTCTGGGGTCGCAGCGCGGTCATGCGCGAAATCCTCGAACTTTCCCGCCGCGTCGCCCCCACGCAAGCCACGATCTTGATCCAAGGCGAAAGTGGCACGGGCAAGGAACTGCTCGCCCGCTACATTTGGCAGCATAGCCAGCGGATTCAGGCACCCTTTGTCAAAATCAACTGCGCTGCCGTTCCCGAACAACTGCTCGAAAGCGAATTCTTCGGCCACGAAAAAGGCGCCTTCACCGGAGCCAGTACACGCCGCGAAGGTCGTTTCGAAGCCGCTCACGGTGGCACGCTCTTGCTGGATGAAATTGGTGAGATTCCGCTTTCACTCCAGACGAAACTCCTGCGCGTCCTGCAAGAGCGAGAATTCGAACGGGTGGGCGGCAACGAAACGGTGAAGGTCGATGTTCGCATCATCGCCAGCACCAACCGCGATCTCAGCGAGGAAGTCCGGCAAGGCCGGTTCCGCGAGGATCTCTATTACCGCCTGAATGTGGTCCCGGTCACCCTGCCGCCGCTGCGGCTGCGCGGCGATGACATCGATGAGCTCGTCAATTTCTTTGTGGGTCACTTCTCTCGCCGCCATGGTAAAGATGTAAAAGGACTCACGGAATTGGCGTGGGCCAAGATCCGCCGTCACACATGGCCGGGCAATGTGCGCGAGCTGCAAAACACGATCGAGCGCGCGGTGATCATGTCGACGACGCAGCCGCCGGATTTCTACATGGATATCGCCGATTTCGCGCCGCCCGCGCTGGAAGTCGCCGTCACGCCCGATTGCCCACCCAATCTCCAGGCGAATGGCATCACGTCGGTTGGCACAACCGATCCCGCCATCCTACAGTTCTTCCCGAAGCCGGACGCCGAGCTGCCGACGGTCAGCGAGATGGAGCGACGCCTCATCGCCGCCGCGCTCATCCAGACAAATCACAACCGCACACACGCTGCCAAGCGACTCGGCATCAGCCTGCGCACGCTCCGCAACAAACTCCGCGATTACCGCTTCGCCGGTTTCGATACCACCCGTCTCGAGCAGTGGCTGACGGTTTGATCGTGGGGCTTGACCTCTAATCTGATCAGCAACCGCTGGTGCGATATTTGCTGATGAAGAGTGACAGCTTTTGCGCGGTGACTTCCGGCCAATGACTTTGCGGCGTCATGATCGCGTGCTTAAGGGCAGAGTGAGCTTTCGCCTCGCCCAGTTTCGCAACGCGGGGCACGGCATTAACGAGGATTTTCTGCGCGAGCGCCGTGTTCTTCTGAATCCAACCGATGACCATGTCGACCGTCACGTGGTCATGATCCGGGTGCCAGCAATCGTAGTCCGTCACCATGGCCACCGTGGCGTAAGCGATCTCCGCTTCACGCGCCAACTTTGCTTCGAGTAGATTCGTCATGCCCACCACCGCGTGACCGGCTTTCTGGTACGAGATGGATTCCGCTTTCGTGGAGAACGAGGGACCTTCGATATTCACGTAGGTGCCGTTGCGATGAATCTTCCCGCCTGTTTCCTTCGCCGCATCGTAGAGAGCGGCCTGGAGTTCCAGACTGACCGGATCGCCAAACGCGACATGCGCCACAATGCCGTCGCCAAAGAAGGTCTCCGGTTGGCGGCCCTTCGTCCGGTCGAAAAATTGATCCGGCAGCACCACATCACCCGGCGCGTATTGCGGCTGCAGGGAGCCCACCGCGCTCACGCTGATGATCCACTTCACGCCGAGCTCCTTGAATCCGTAGATATTCGCCCGGTGCGGCAATTCGCTCGGGAGAATGCGGTGACCGCGACCATGGCGCGGCAGGAACGCGACCGATTGACCCGCCAGTTCACCAACGATGTAGGCATCCGACGGGTCACCGAAAGGCGTGCGCAACCGCACCTCGTCCTTGAGGGTGAAACCATCCAGCTGATACAAACCGCTGCCACCGATAAGTCCGATAAGGGGGGATTTTGCCATAAATATGCCGTCGTTTTTTTGGATTTAGAAAAAGAGAGTGCGCGCGAGATATTCCCCAGCGATGGCCGAGAGCATCGAAATGGCAAGCGGACGCCATAGGGAAGCGGGAGTCGCTCCCTGCCTCAGACGATTCCACGACCAGAGATTGAGCGCGAAAGAAAGCGCGAGGCCGAGCACGATCCAACCCACTAGGGCAGAGAAATGTTCCTTGGCCAGAAAATCGAGCACCTGATTGCCCCAGCCCGGAAATAGCTTTGGAAACCCGATCAACACACCCATCAACAGGAGAAAACGCAGACCCAAAGCAACCAGGCACGCCACCAACGCATTCTCCAAAAGCGACGACGGAATCTCGGTGCCGCGATGGGCCGAGATCGCCAGGGCGCCCGCCATGAAACTCGTCGTCAACACCAGCGCCCCAAAATACACCGAGGTAATGAACCAGGCCGCAGCTCCTTCCGGACGATTCGGGGGCAGCACCACCAGCGATAGCAGGATGAGCGTGCCGCCGAAGGCCGAGGAACCGCTCAACCAAAGCTTGGCGAGAAAATCATTCTGGAGACAAAATTGCCGCCACGCCATCATGGAGACAATGCCGCACCCGACCAGGAAAACACCGAGACCACGGCCGGAGATAAACGCCGCAGCGGCCCACAGCAAAATCGTCACGAAAGACAGATGAACAAAAACCCGGCGCGGCGTTGTCTGGAGCGAAAGAAAGCCAAGGTAAACGCTGATTCCAGCAGCGAGTGAAACCAGCAGCAGGTTGTGCGGATAGAGAAAGATCATTTAGTGATTCAAATTAAGAATTGGAGCCTGTTCCGGCGACCAAGGATTTTTCCGAAATCCACCCGCTTCAAGCGCCTCCCTCTGGTGGCGACAAAGCTGGCGAACTCCTTCCAAGTCGAGACCGGCATACAGTGAGGGATACGGCTCCAGGTTTTTCAAAGCAAGCGCAAACAATCGCGACGCGGGTGCGAGGCGCTCCTTTTGCAGGTGCACAAACCCGCCCGCGACTTGAATCAACCCCTGATAAAATGCCGCTTCGGGTGAGCGGCGGTCCTTCAACCAGAGCGCTTCCAAGACATCGTGCGCCTCGTAATAGAGTTGCTGGTTGAAGCAATTGAAGTAGCCCGTGTAGTGCGGATTATAGCCCCCGGAATGACCGTGCGTTTCCACGAGCTTCGCGACTTTATCGGATTTCTTGAGGGTCATAGCAGCAGGGAAATTCGATATGCGCCAGGCCGCATCCACTCAATCAAACCAGATGCCATGCCGGGAGAGATAGGGCTCCAACTCTTCCACACCGAAATCGGCCAGCACATCACCATCGATCACCATCGTGGGCGCTTTGGTCTGGCCGGAAATTTCCTGCATCGCGCGGAACGCGGCGGCATCGCTACGGACATCGACCACATCATAGGTCACACCGTGCTCCTTCAGAAATTCCTCGGCCTCCTCACACCACGGGCAACCGTTCTTGATATACAATAAGGGACGTTCATTGGGCATAACGCCCACAAGCTAGACCAAGTTTATCCCGCGCGCAACCCGGCGCCCTCTCACGGCATTGTCACGCGCAGCCGCATGAACCGTTTGCTTTGCGTCCCGATGGTTTCCGTATCGCGCATGGTGGTGGTGCGCTGGTTGCCATTGACGGTGCTGCTCACGGTCGCAGAATTCGCGGCGGACCAGGATTGCAAATCGTTGGAGGTTTCGACGGTGTAGACCAGTCCGCTGGGTGGCGGTTCGGGACAAGTGTAAGTCAGGGTGAGGCTATTCTCACTGACATCCTGGCTGAGATATTCGGTGGAGCTGGTGGCGCTAGCGGGCAGACCGAGCGCATATTTCAGCAAGTTGGAATAGCCATTCACCGAGGTGCGCAGAGCAGGCGCCCCGTTGCCGCTTCCATCCATGGCCAAGCCGTTGCTCTGGAGCCAGAGTTGGTAACCGGTGGGCGTACCAGCCGCCGTTACGGTGGCGGGATTCGTCCAAGCCGAATCGCCCGTCGCGTAGCGATAGCGCACCCGGTATTCATAGATGACTCCCGGCAATGCAGTCGTATCCGTGAAGGTGGTGGTGTTACTCGCTGGTGTTTGCAGCAGCGTGTAGTCGCCGTTAAGGGCGCGGCGTTCAATTTGAAACCCGGTTTCCGCGCTGGATATATCACCCCATTGCAGCACGACACTGGAGCCGCTTCCCGCCGTGGCGGTGAAGGCGGTGGGAGCCGCACCGGGAAGCAGGCTCGGCGTCACGCTCAAGTCGTCGAGATCCGCCGTGCCGGAGTTGCCGCTATTGGAATAAAAACGGAAGGTGGAATTGGGAGTCGCGTTCGCCGGGATATAGAACGACGTGGCCGGGATGAGGTTTCCATTGAGGCTGTCGCGCGCGATGCCAATCTGTTCCACTCCGTTGACGATAATACTCGTGTAGGCAAACGTGTAGGGATCGATCGTAGCAGACACGGTAAAATAACCACCGTCGGCCCAGGTGGAGAGGGTGCGCCCATCGGCCTGCCGGGGCCGGAAGCTGATGGCGGAGGTCCCAGCGCGCGAAGTCAAAATGGTAATGAGCAATCCGCGATTGGTCGTGGAGCCCCCGGTGGGGGTAAAGGTGGTGCTATCAACGTTGACATTGAGCCACTGCGCTTGAACCGCGAGCGGTGTGGAGGGATTGTAACTGCTGAAGCCCCCCTGCGAGACGTCCGGGCCGAAGGAGTAATTGACGCCGCTGAAATTAGTCGTGACGCCCGTGGTAGAGCCCCGGAAGCTGACGGTAAACGGCTTGGTGACGACGCTGCTGACGGCCGTGGTCAAATCGAGATTCGCGCTGATGTTGAAATTCGCCGCAGTGCTGGGGTCGACGATGCGCAGATGCTTGGTTCCCGTCGCTGGATTGCTTGTCCCGACCGTAGCCGTCGCGGTGGACCCAGTCCCGCCAATCACGATCCGCCAGAACTTGCCCGCCACGGAGTCTTCCCGCAAACCGGTGGCCAGCGTCTGACCAGCCACGTACTCGCTCGCTTCGAAACTGCTGACATATTGCGTCGCCGTGGTCCGCGACGAAGCGGCCACAACGGTCTGAAAGGTGGAAGTCTTGTTCCCGACAGAATCGGTCGCCACCACCGTCAAACTATGAATGCCGCGCGTGGCCAATGTCACCGGCAAACGCCATTTGCCATCGGCGTCCGATGCAGTCTTGCTGCCGAGCAGAACCGTTCCATCATAGAAATCCATCTGCACAATCGACCGCACATCATCAAACTCGCGCGGGTCCACCGTGATCGTGATCGTGGACCCGACCGTCCAGACAGCCAGTTGCGGATCGATCGTAGCTCCATATACCGCCGGAGCCGCAGGCGCGGGCGGCGCGGCATCTCCCACAATCGCGAGCGGGCAATGCTTGGGAATGACCGTTCGGGTCGTGACGCCATCATGGGAATTCAACGCCCGATACACACGCGCCGCAGTTTCATTCGGCAACCAGGAAGCATCCGTCTTGGTGCCAGTATAGTCGTTATAGGAAGCAATCGCCCCAAAGGCACTGCGATCCGCCCCCGTGCTGGACGACACATAGGCGCGCTGCGCAAGCCAACCACTTTCCAACGGAACCTCCACGAGCGACACGGGATTCCCCGGCGTGGTGGAAGGCGTCACTCCCGCCGGATAACGACAAGAAATGGCCTCCGCAATATAGGTCCACACCATCGGCCAGGTCTGGTTGCCGAAGGAATCGTGATCCATCAACCAATCCACTGCCCACGACGCATGACCATTCGGCGCCGAAGCCCCACGCCATTGCGTGTACGTGCTCACCATGGTGCCAGGGTTCGTAATCGAGTTGCCATCTTTCGATCCCGGAATGATCATCAGCGGCACCTTCAGGCTGGCCGCACGATCCGAACCGTATGGCGACTCGCTGCCGCGTTGCCCGATCACCGCCAGCGTGCGCTGTGGCGCATAGGAAGCCCAGCGACAGGAACTAAAGCCCCCCAGAGAATGCCCCGTCGAAATGATCGGCACATTCACCAATTCCGGTCGCGCCGTGGCCGTAGCCGCCGCCGTCAGGATGGCATCCAGCGCCACCGCCGCCTGGGCATTGCTGGAGCCAATCGCCCCATAGCCGTTGACATCCGCGCCGATCAAGGCAAATCCCAGCGAACGGGCCGCATCCTGCAGAAAGGGATCGTCCACGTAATAACGATAGTCGCCCCCGGTACCGCCATAAATCATGACCACGCCACGCACCACCGGCGCATCCGCCGGCAAGGGCACGTAGGCACGATAGCTGGAAGTATTGACGCTCGATGACCAGGTGTAGGTCACCGTGAAATCACGAACATCGGCCTGAACTCCCAGGGCCGCCAGAATCCAAATCACCGTGACCAGAGCAAAGCGATGCGTGTGTCTCATACCACTTGGCACCATGCCCCCGATCGTTAGGGCCTCTCAAGAGATCTTCCATTTAATCAGTTCAAAATGCGATTAATTCCACCTAGAGAACCTAAAATGGCCACATCACCGAGCCCGAATCATGCGCCGACTCCATGTTTTCATGACCATCCTCCATCCAATGCCCGTTTACCTTGGACGAGGACAAATTACACTCATTGCCATGAAACGCTCTCCTGCCCCAACCGCGTTGTTTTGTCTTCTACTGGCTTCCTGCCTGCTGGCCACCCAAGTCAAGGCCCAGCTCTTTTATGAAGGGTTCGACAACAACACAGGAAGCAACATCCTCGGTATCGGCAACTACGGCAGCAGCTGGCATGCGGTCATGGGCATGGCCAACAACACGATTACCGACATCACCTCTGCCACCTCGGGCAACTACTTCATGATTAACAGCGGCACAGGCAATCCAAACACCTCGACCGGGTTTCTATCTGGCGCCTCCACGGCCGGTTCCACCACCTATTACGCCGTCTATACCAACCTCATTTCATCCCTAACCATTCCCACCGGCACAGCCCTCACCTGGACCATGGGCAACAACACCACTGCGGCCGGCGTACGCCTCCTCGTACAAAGCGGCGGCAACTGGTACACAACGGGAGGAGCATGGAATTCCAACACCAACGCCTTCAGCACAGACAGCGCCTTCTCAGCCGCAACAACCGCCTCCCTCACCTATACCTACACCTTTGCCACCACCGGATGGCGGTCGGTAACGCTCACTCCGGGAGAAAATTTGGTACTCGAACCCCAACCCGGAGCCTCCACGCTCCCCTCAAACTCAATCACCGCCATCGGCTTCTTCATGTACGGAACAAACGGCAACACCTTCCGGCTCGACTCACTCACCGTCGTCCCCGAACCCGCCTCCCTAGCCCTGCTCGGCCTCGGTGCGGGAACGTTGGGCCTTCTGCGCCTACGCAGAAAACGCTGACGGCTGGAAGAACCGTAGCCCTCCAAGATCCTTAGAGCCACGCCCCTTGTAGGGCGCGATTGCATCGCGCCGCCGCGCCATACTGGCGCCCTACTGAAAACCCTCGCAGTAGACGGCTACAGTAATTCTTGAATAGCACTGGCCGCCCACCTCCACCACCAAGACTTGAAATCCCCCACGCCCCTGACACACTCAAGCCATGGTCGTAGTGACGTCCATACGCAAGCATCCATGAACGCCCAGCGTCAAGGGCTGCACCTAATCACAATAAGATGCCTGTGATTAGGGCGGAGTCAGTTTCAAATTAAAGATGACTGCCCATTATTTCCCGATGTTGACCCTCTCAACGATTCAGCCTTCGTTGTTCATCGCAGTGGCATCAGGATTAAGGCCATGCTTTCTAAGGAATCGAAAGAAAGGGAGCAGTCTCTTGATTACTTGATTGTAACATTACGCATAGTGTTCGCTTGAAAGGTGGCTTACGAAGAGGATTTTAATCCGCAACCTTAGCCTGCAGTCCGGGTTTAAATTGAACAGTGTTGTTGTGTTCGTTATTAAACGTATCCTAATCTTACATGTCCTCTGCTGCTCCCACCGCCTTCCACGTGATGACCAAGCCGATTGGTCCGCTGTGCAATCTCGATTGCAAGTACTGCTTTTATCTTGAGAAGGAGAAGCTTTTTCCTGGCAACGAAAACTTCAAGATGACCGATGCCGTGCTGGAGGCCTATGTGCGCCAGTACATCGAGCAGCAATCGGCATCGGAAGTGGTTTTCGCCTGGCAGGGTGGCGAACCGACACTCATGGGTGTGGCGTTCTTTCGCAAGGTGGTCGCGCTACAAAAGCAGTACGCCAACGGCAAGATCATCCAGAACGCGTTTCAGACGAACGGCACTCTGATCGATGACGAATGGGCCGCTTTCTTCGCGGAGAATAAATTCCTGATCGGCCTGAGCATCGACGGACCGCCCAAGTTGCACGACACCTACCGCGTCGACAAGAAGGGTGGAGCGACCTACGAGAGAGTTGTCCACGGCCTCAAGATGCTCAAGAAGCACGGAGTGGAGTTCAACACGCTCACCGTCGTCAACCGCGTCAACTCGCAAAAGCCACTTGAGGTCTACCGTTTCCTCAAAGAAATCGGCTCGGGCTTCATGCAGTTCATCCCACTGGTCGAACGACTGGCCGATGAGGAGGCAAAAAAACTCGGTCTCGACCTTGCCGTCCCGCCACGAGTGGATCAAGAAGGCGAGGTCGCCATGCCGGTGACAGAGTGGAGCGTGCAGCCCAAGCAATATGGCATCTTCCTCTCAGAGATCTTCGACGAGTGGGTCAAGCAGGACGTCGGTCGCTACTACGTGCAAATGTTCGACATCACACTCGGTAACTGGGTCGGAGCCCCCGGCGGCCTCTGCGTGTTTAGTCCCACCTGCGGCACAGCCATGGCGCTCGAGCACAACGGCGATCTCTACTCCTGCGACCACTTCGTCTACCCGCGCTACAAGCTCGGCAACATTCTCAACAAGACCATCGGAGAGATGGTCAACTCCGAGTTCCAGCGCAACTTCGGCCTAGACAAAAGTCGCACGCTGCCGCGCTACTGCCTCGACTGCGATGTACGCTTTCTCTGCCATGGCGAATGCCCCAAGCACCGCTTCCTGCGTACGCCCGAGGGCGACCCCGGCCTCAACTACCTCTGCGCCGGCTACAAACACTTCTTTCAACACACGCTTAAACCCATGCAAACCATGCGCGATCTCCTGCGCGCTGGGCGAGCCCCGGCCGAAATCATGAAAAAGTACTAAGGTGCTTCGGCCAACCTCTCTTGCGTGATTTTGATCTAGTTCTAGCGACTGCCCTGGTCAACGGACCGGCACCACATCCTCTACAGTGGTTCCGAAACGGATTTCATCGATCATCGCGAAATCGGCGGTGTAAACCATGACTAAACTTAGTCTCACGGTTTCGTTGAAGAGGAACTTCCCATTGGTCACCTCAGGGATGGGGAAGCGGGCCGAGATCTGATTGGACTCCGACCCTATCGTCGCCTTGTTCAGATAAGACGTCGCAAAACCGGCCGCCACAAAATCGGCCATTTGAGTTTCTGTCAATGCCCATACAGTGCCAGCTCCAGCGTTTGATTTGGAAAGCCCCTGCCCCACATTGGTAAATTCCGTGATGATGAGGTACGTGGTATCGGCGTTTAGTGAATTCTGCGAAGCGCCATATCCCTTCGCTGGCGAGTAACTGGCAGCTAAGCGTGGGGGATTATTGGCTGTGGCGTAAGAGATTAAATTTCCAGCGATCGATGTGCCAATATTGCCTCCAAATCCTGCTGCCGGGATTTTCACCAAGTAGCTTTCATACAAATTCCCCGCAACGGTTACTCCCGAGGCAATGCCAATATCAATGGAGGCTTCGAAGACTTTTTTAGATACCTTGGCACAGCCACCACTGACCGCGAGATTAGAAAAAGTCAGCCCGGAATCAAAATAGTCCAAACCGCCAGCACCACTAAACCGGCCCGCCAGCCCCTTTGTGTGGGAGGAAATTTCCTGCCCTTCAAGATCGCCTTTATCATATCCGTCAAATCCTTCGTAGATGAGCAGATCGGCGCGACTGAGGCACAATCCGAAAATCGCTACGATGGCCACAGTTAATAGATAGAGTCTCATGAATTTCATATTTTTGGGGTTTACTGATTCCTTTTACAAAACGAGGTCATGCGGTTTAGAAATATATAATTTAGTCAGGGGATGGTTCCGTCCCGCTTTGCCACGCGCTCCAAGTGCAGCAGCACGATGGAGTAAGCCGGTATTGGGTAGGCATTCAACGCGCCCGCCCCTTTATCGATTGGCACGGTTTGCAACGTGATCGGCTTTCCATCAGCGGTATTATACGAGTCGATATCAGGACCCGTAAGCACCCTTGAACCTTTGAGCCGGTATTCATCTCGAGTTAAAATGGCCGCTTCGCGCTTTGGTCCACGATTTACAATGACGAGATCAATCCCTGTTCTTCTCTGCACCGCTGCGGCTGTAAAATTCATTGTGTTTTTAGTCACATCAGTCAGGGGACCATTTACATGACATTGTACAACCGTATCGCCCTCGATTTCTTCCATGATCCGGAACATATCGGCAATGCCGGTTGAGTAGACGCGCCCAGCCTGGTCTCGATAGACCAGCCCCCAAGGGCCGGACGAAAAGGAATGATAGGTCGCCGCAACTCTTTCAGGCTCATTTAAACTGCGCACGAGAAATCTCGCCGTAGACAAGCAACCGTCGAGCGAGTGCGTGCGGAACCATTCTTTGCGCCAAGCCTCTGGCCCACCCTCCTTGGGCTGTTCTGGCCAGCGGGCATGTTCGGAGAAAAACAGCTTGATGCGTGCGCTTCCCGTGATGGCCACAATATCGCTTTGTATCTTGCGGATGAATGTATCCAGATGCGCAACCGTGTGCCCGTCATAATAACAATGAAAAACGACATAATCGATCTGGGTGCCAAGCGCCTTGAGCACGGCTTGATGCCAGTGATACCAGGTTTTTTCGCCGCCCGGCTCCCAAGGAGCTGTCTTGGACAGGACGGCGATTTTCGCCATGGGATCCACAAAACGAATGGCCTGAATCGCTTTCCGGGCCGCCTCGATGTATTGTTCCACACTCATGCGGTCTTTGCCCCAATCCATTTCATTACCGATTTCCCAAATCGCAACACGCACGGGATTTTTGATTCCCAGATCCACGCGCCGCTGAGCCCAGTTGACTCCCCCATTAGCATCGCGCTTTGGATCGCCTGTCAGGAATTCCACCAAATCCGCATGATCAGTGGGTTGTTCTGTAGCGAGATTCACGCACCAAACAAAGGCAGCCTTGGAGTCAATGGATTGCATGAGCTGAATCCACTCGACGATACCGAATTTAATCTTCGTTGGTACCGCGCCTTCATAAAGCACCTGCTCCTTTCTCTCTTGTAGAGGCCCAAGGGTTTCCTTCCAATGAAAGGTCTGCGACTCTGATCCAGACATGCGATTTAAAGGACTTCGCAAGCCAGACAAAAGACTCGCTATCTTGGGGTCCATACCTCCGCTCCCAGCCTCCACCATCAAACTCTGCATGGTGTTCCAATCAAAATTGTAACCGAACAATTCCCGCGTAAAGGGTTTGATGGAAACACTCTCGTTGATCTCAATTGTGGCGGGCAGGGTTCTGGAATTCCGGGGAAGATCCACATTCTTTTCCAATACCACTCCCTTGTACTCATTGCCCGCACCGCCGGCCTGAGGGGCGGTCTGCTGTGCCATGCTAGCAGTCAATAGAAAGGACATGATAATGACGCCGGAGAGTGTGAGCATACGATGAGGCATTTTGTTTAATAAGCGCTTGAAGCTGGGATTCTGCTGATCCATATGGTTTGCTTTGGATCTAGTTCCCCCAGTAGTTGTAGCCGTCCCAAAAAATAGTGCCGTCTCCACTTTCATCCCTTGGAATAGCATCAAGAGGCATCCATTCGACGTGTCCGTCAAAAAATAAAATGTTACTCCCATTGGAATGTGGCAGTAGTCCAAACCAGGTAAAGTAACATCCGAAATCTCCGGCAAAAAAACTGGACTCCACCACCATCGCGGTCCGAGAAGGTTTAACGCAGCGCGAAACGGGAATGGGACGCGTCATGGTGTCATAATCTCCAGCCCCCCCGGCGGGACGACTGTTGAGACCGTAGGAAGAGAGATTGGAATTTACCCCTGTGGCGACTGAGGGCACTGCCGTCGGGTGAGCTCGGGTGCTCGGACAGCGAAAAATGTTCGCTTTTTTTGCTCCTGCTTTTAGCTGCAGATCATTTTCCGGGGGCTTATAGGAAGCCTCATCATAACCAGCATAAGTCCAAAGCGCATACGACCACACCTCTTTCCTATCCTCCCCAGGAGGCCAAACACTGGATACCGGTGGAAGATGATTATTATGCTCTGAAGCATACGCAAACAACGCCACCCCGATTTGACGCATATTGCCCATGCATTGGGATCTCCGGGAGCTTTCCATCGCCTTGAATGCGGTAGGGAGAAGCAAGGCCGCCATGACCATGGCGATTGTCAAGGCGACTGCCAACTCGACGAGACTAAAGGCCCGGCAGCTCATGGCTTGAAGATTATACGATTCTGCCGCCATAGACGTTGGGAGCTTGACCCCGTAACGAGGAGCTCATTCCTGTCGCCATTCTTGTATGGGCTGTCTTGCTCGGTTAATTGAGAACAAAAACCAGAATCTCTTTTATAGATTCCACTTGCTCGCGCCCCAACGTTGCCTTCCCATGAGCACCGTTACACCGAGAAGAGCCAATGCCCAACTCGCAGGCTCAGGCACCACGATCACATCCGACAATTCGGTTCCGTATCGAAGTTCATCAAACGTAATATTGTTGGTGTACTGCCCGGCATAACTTAATGAACATTGGTTATCAAAAGAGTAGGTACCGCTAGCACTGACCGAGACGCCCGTAATGGCATAGATCTGATTGCTGCCCGTTCCGGCCGTGGCTGCGGTAAGATAACTTTCCGAAAGACCATTAGCCTCCCAATTTTGAAATTGATCCAAAGTAAGAATCCATTCCCGCAACGTGCCCGTCTGGCTGGCAGATAAACTCATTCCAACATTCGTGAATTTCGACACCACCATATACGTTGTATTTCCAGCCAATTGCGAACTACCCGAGATAGACCCATTCCAGTTGCTTTCACCATAGGCCACACCCGGCAGGGAACCCGCATTTGCCGCAGTCCGACCATACAGCGTCCCACTCGAATTGTTTTTAGTCGCAACGAGCACATTGCCACCAATACTGGAACCCGCCTTAACCAGATAGCTCGACCACATTGTTCCCTGCACGGCAACGCTCGAAGCCAGACCAACCGTAGCCGAAGTATCATAGCCAATACACCAAGCCGAGCCTCCACTTGTCTGAATGCTCCCAAAACTCAAACCACTCGTTTGATACCAAACCGTGTAGGTGGAGTTCTCGCCGGTAGTACCATAGGCACCCGTCAGACCTACAGTATTGACCACGGACTGGCCGGTAAGGTCGCCTGTCTGGTAGCCATTAAATCCCTCGTACACAACCAAGGAGGCCCGCGCAATCGGCGCACAAACAAGAAATAACGTCAGCAATCCGATGACTTTCATTTTTATTTTCTCTCTCTATTTGATTTACGATGAAGTTTTCACGCTCTCAATACAACCCAGGCAGGTCATTATGTATAACAAATAAAGCCTCATTGCAAGGGATATTGCAATTATGTCTTATGTATTCTAAAAGCTGATAAGGAATATTAGCCCTAGGTCGAAAATTATAATATAATATATTGTATTATAATAGTTTACGCTTTAGTTAAGAATGAATAAATCTTTTTAATGTGAATGAACACGCATTTTGACTGAAGCTTGAACATACCCCGACCTACTTAAAAATGGCTACTAAAATCGACATTGACTTATGTATTACATTAGTCACCATATAGCTCATGCTACGCCAGTCACCATCCTCCAAGGTTGAGAAAGCCTACGCCTGCTTTCAGGCCAATATTCTCAAAGGAACATGGCCTGTTGGCTTGGTCATCCCGAACGAGAGCCAATTGGCCCTGGAGCTGCACAGCAGCCGCCCAACCATTTCCAAGGCCATCTCCCGCCTGGAGCATGAAGGGTACGTGGAGCGTCGTAGACGAGTGGGGACTCGAGTTGTGCGCAAAGACATTGATAACGATACGCCGAAAATTCAACTCGATGCCTATGCGCTGGTTTTTCCAAGCAAGAAGCACGAAGGACTGCGCCGTATCTTGCGAGGGTTTCAAGACGCTGCCTATGATCTTGAACGCCGTTCGCTTACCTTTGCAACCGGAGCCGATTTTCGCAAAGAAATCGAAGTGTTGCAGCGCTTGACTGAGTTTGATGTGCGTGGATGCGTCATCTCACCCGCAATCATGACCTTTGAGGACCGGACTCATTTTTCACAGATTCTTCTTTCCCGCAAAGTACCCTATGTCCTCGCTGGACTGTCCTTTCCTGGCAGTGGAGTGCCTTCTGTTGATGTGGATGGCTTTCATGCCGGTTTTACCATTACCCGGCATCTCCTTTCTCGTGGTGCGCGCAAGGTAGGTTTCTTCGCCAGCAACATGCTCGCTCCCAGCGCCCGCGACAAATACTTGGGCTATCGCCGCGCCATGGAAGATGCCGGTCTGGCAGTAGCATCGGCTCCCGAGTGCTCAGAAGTGGTCGAGCACGCCGATTATGATGACCCTACCGCGGAACCGATGGAAATGGCGCGCGCCTATTTAAAAAGCCATGAAAAACTGGATGCCGTGGTATGCCTGTATGATTTTTTAGCCCTAGGCCTGATCAAGGCGGCGCTCGAGCTCGGATTACGAATCCCAGAGGATCTGAAGGTCGTTGGAATCGATGGCTTGGGTGAAAGCGAGGGGCTCACGACCTATCGGGCTCCTTATGAGCAGATTGGATCGCACGCAGTCCGATTGCTAGATCGTCTCGTAAATGGCGAGAAGTTGGAGCGTCTGGAACTTCAACTTCCTGGTGAACTCATTGTTCGTAAAAGCACCTAACGACCATCCTCTAATACCAAATCCCTACAGAACAACTGCGGGCATGATCATGGAAAGCGGCATTCGCTTTCCTTCAATCAAGACTGGCTACAGAAAACGATCGGTCGAGCTCGGATGACATCTTCCGGAATCTACACTAATTTAGCCAATCGTCCGTGCGAAATGGTGCAGCAGGCAAATCCTGGGCATTATAGAGAATGGCACCCGGGCCATCCCTCCAACAATAACGAACCGCCACCGGCTCTTTCACTTTCTCGCTACTCACAACCACTGTGTCGCCGACAACCCGAGCCTGCCCTGGCACAAAAATTCGATCCGCTCCAGCCACCTCAAATGAAATCCCACCAAATGCCGGATCTTTAATTTTGAGCGTACTGCCATGGGTGTTAAATTTTAAAACAAGCGCGTCCCCTTGAGTGGTAGCGTCAATAAAATCTGGACCACTATATACGATCTCCTCGCCGAAAATAATGCGCCTTACCATGAGCGAAAGGCGTATTCCAACCGCTTGTTTGTTTGTTGGGTGTATTTCCTTTGGGTCTCCCACATCAATGGTAGTGACCACGCCTGTAGCGGGCAGCGCGCTAACTGACTTTTGCGCGCGCCTCAATTCAGTCCAGCAGACATTCCCGTCCCCCCCGTAATTAGGCAGCTGAATTACCATAAATGGCAGATGATCCATCCGCCACTGTGACCGGCAATCCTTGATAAACGCATGAAGCATGCGCTGGTACTCGCGAGGATATTGCCAATTGGCTTCGCCCTGATACCAAAAAAAGCCGCGAATCGTACTTGGTATCAGAGGCCGCAGCATTGTACTAAATACCAACGCTGGAGTATTGCGATCCATCGGAGCGCCAACCGGAGAAGCAGGCTGCTTTTCGTTAAATGGTTTTTTATCTCCTTCAGCGGCCTTCTTGCGTTCGGACCATTGCGCCATGGCCACATCATACGCTTCTTTTCTAGCAGGATAATCAGCCGTAATTTTACTCCATCGCTCGCTAATTACTCGAAAATCGGCGTTGGCCTCGAGCAGCTCAGGATTAAGCCATGCTTCGATTGGCGTACCACCCCAGGTACAGTTAATCAGGCCTTGCGGCAGATTATGAGCGCGGCGTAATTCTCGCGCACAAAAATATCCAACCGCAGTAAATGAGCCGACTGTCTCGGGCGAGGCGCATTGCCACTCGCCAATCAATTTCCCAGGAATAATCCCCGGCTGAGGAATCGGCACCTTAAACTGTCGGATATCGGACTCGCGACAACTCGCAATCTCCACCGCCGCATTATTAGCCAGAGACACTGGTCGCTCCATATTGGACTGCCCAGCACAGAGCCAAACATCTCCTACAAGAACATCCGAACTCTTGATTCGGCTATTTTTGCCTTCAAATATAAGTTCCCCTCGATCACCGCCATTCAATGCCGGCAATTGAACTCTCCACTCTCCTGTCGATCCAGCTACAGTTTCGACATGGATTGTATTGAATCGCACAGTCACCTTTTCTCCAGGGTCAGCCTTACCCCATATCCAAACTGGCATATCTCGCTGTAGTACCGCATGAGGTCCAAAAAGCGGGGATGGAAATGGCGTCGCATAGGCTCCTGAAATCATCATCAGGATAGCTGCGATATATCGTAATCTACTGGTCATATCGTGTTAATTTGCGCCGAGCTCGCTCCGGTAATTCCCTGCCCACCCGGAAACCTCTGCTTCCTTCATAGGAATAAACCTCAGGATCTTGAGTGGAGATTGTTCACATCGAAAAGTGAGGGGCAGTCCACTTTGACGCACTCGCGCCCCATCCACAACGCCCAGTCTTTCACCGGTAACCATGTCGTCTACAAACCACTTTCCATCCGGTATGTGGGTGATTTTTTGCTGATACTTTCCATACTTTTCCTGGTACAGCACGGCGTAGTGCCTCCCCAAATCAACTCGATCAGCAAGAATCATATGCTCGATCGGATTGCCGAGCCTTGGATTCTCAATGCCCGCCATCCGCGCTGCGGCTGCCATGACTCCACGATTTACTTCCCCCGATAATTCCAACGTTCCCCAAAAAACCAATGCCTGCCCTTTGCCCACCTCATGAAGCGTAACTGCAACGCCACCATCTTGGAATCGAGCCAGGATTTTTCCATGGATCACTGGATTTTTTGCATAATAGCCAAAGGAATCAAATCGCGGCAGCCAGCGATAGGGCCAATTCAAATAATCCAGCTGCGTCTCATTCAATTGCCTATCAATCTCTCTCTGCGCAGTAAAAGTCACAGCCGGCAATTTCACTTTTTCAGCACGACCATTAATCGGCAATCCCCGGGCGCTCGAAATGTTTGAAGAAAAAGTCCCTGCTGGCGGCACAATTCCGAGTTTTTTTAGCAAGACATCCCTTTCGTTTGCAAACTCGGTCGAATACACACCACTATGTGCATTCATGACTAGCAGTGCGCCGTTTCGAGTCATACGCTCAATCGCATCGAGGGTTTCGGGAGCCAATACCTCGTTGAGCGGATTCAAAACAACCATGCGGTAATCGTTTTCATGCGACTGCTGATAGTTTTCGAAATCGATCGAGTCCGCCTTTAAGAGGTCGAAACCGCGACACAAATCCAATGTGCGCGCCCGGAACGTTGTTCGATGCTTGGTTAATAGTGTCGAAATATCATCGATCACGGCAACCTGTTTCCGCTTTCCGGAAAGCTGCATGCCATAAAGCTCCCGCATTATTGGTTTGAACAACTCAAAGCGATCATATGCAAAAGTTCCCCCGTAGTGAGCTTCAAGAGAAAATGCCGAATCCCCTCTTTTCTTCGAACCTAAAGCAACCCGATGCGGATACCAACCCGATTGACCGTCGGCCAGTGGATAGTAATACATATGGAGATTTACCCCCCCAGCTCCAGCTTGTGCCAGCATGACATAAACAGACCAATCCAACACCCAGCCATTGCGATCCCACGCCCAATGATGAGGATAATGCGGTTCGGTTATCCATCCGATTCGCTTTTTCTCCCAAGCCTCCACTAGCTGCCCCTCCGCCTCGAATCCATGCAGCCCCCCGTTATGCTGGTAGTCAACCAGCCCAGCCAATCTTTCAGTATCCTCCTCCATCAGTCGGACATAGACGATGATGATGCGATTCAAATCATAGGAGCGAATCTCGCGCGCCATGAGCTCAGACCATGAATCGTTCCACTTCAACTTGCATCGCGAAAAGTCGATCCATTCCATTCGCAAATCCGGCTTCGCTCCGTCCTCAAATGTCGGCTTCGGCGGCATCACCTCATTCCAATTTCTATAGGCCTTCCCCCATCTCAAATTTAGCGACGCAATATCTAGATTGAGATCATTGCGAAGGTAATCTCGAAACGATTCCCTCGCCGACCAGCTATAGTCTGCAATGTGTGCATTCCATGGCTCCTCGGGCAAAATCCATTCCCCCCCCGGCTTCATCAAGTAGTATCCCTCAAAAGCACGATGCCGGGAATAGCGATCGTACAAAGCACGAAAGCAACGTTTCCAGGAATTGACATGATCTATATCTGTTAGAGAATAACTGCCGTAAAACGAATGTCCGTGCAGCGGAGTGCCGTCGTAATTGCGCGGTCGCGTATAAGGTTGCCAGCGAAATGGACTGCCCTTCTCTCCATGCGCCACTCTAATCGTGACCCCACATTCCCGATCTGCAGCGATATCCATTATTTTATCGAGCAAGGCGAAATCGTATACTCCAGGCAGAATTTCGAGCTCAGCCATTTCAATCGTGTAGGTGACATGCGAAGTCATCTGCCTTGACTGACTTAGCATTTTATCGAAATTCTTCACGGCATGCGTCTCGTCGATCGGCCGGTCGAATTCAGGCTGTAAGAAAGTCGTACGAAAATACGGACGGCTTTTAATCTCGTGGCGTTCCGGCAGTACGCCGATTCGCGTGTCCCGTGGAGAGATCGATTTTCGAGCAATTCCAACGGTATACTCTCCAGAATCGATTACCTGGTCACTTGCATCGACTAATGCGTAGCGAAACCGATACGCATCACGCTCGGCTTCGCGAGGCAACGGAATGATTAAATCACTATATGAGTTCCACCAATTAAATGAGACCTCTTGCTTGCCATGCTGCAAGACAGAATCGAATGCGTAGGGGGTTATACTCCATTTTAAATGCAATTTCTCCTGCTTCTTTCCAACAATTGGAAATACACGCGCCGTAATCTGAAACGGTTCCTTCTCCGAATAAATACCACCCGGGCTATCTGCTCGCGACAGACGCGTTGGATTCAATCGAATCTGGCCTATGATCGGGGGCCGGCTTACATCCACTAGTTGAGGCACCACCTGCTCCTTGGGTGATGTCAACGTCTCATTACGCAATTCTCCTTCACTAATGACCGAGCCATTCTCTGCACTCAAACGATACCGCAGCCAACTATTATGCAGCGGCAGCAAGGGGACTTGCGCCACCTGTCGACGACTTGATTCGTTGAGGGGATCAAAATCCACTATTTGCTGGGACTCCATGACTGGAGCAGCCTGAAACGCCGCTCGAGCTTCCCAAGCAAGGCGATAGCGTCCTTTTTCCAGAAGAAGTGAGTCTATAAAGAAGCCAGGCTCATCGGTCAGCGTGGTGCCGACTGCGCGTAAAGCCCCGAGAAACAAGTTGCCCGTAAGCCGCATTTCAGAGGTGCTTTTCTCTGCTCCTTTCCACGCTATCCGAACCTCAAATCCAATAAGTTTCAAGATTCCGTCAGGCCAGCGATTTTCATCGCCACCCTCAGCATCAAATAAACCACCACCCGCTTCGTTTGCGTAAAACGGATTCGTTTTCCATCGCTTCCATCCATTCTCTTTTGCGGTTCTGAGTATTGATTGAATTTCCATGGCCGGATACGAAATCCGTTCGCCACTGGCATCGCAAATCAATGGGCGTATTGAGATCGAACAAGTCGCAGACTGAATGGTTCGCGCTTCAAATAGCAGTCGGTCCGATCCAGCTGTTAAAGTGAGTAACTCTCTTCTTTCGATAAAGAAACGCGATTCTGAGTTCACCACCGGACCAGAACGTCTTTTTCGATTCGTAACAACATCGAATTCGATGGCCAAGACACCATCCCGCTCGGCCATATGAATACGATCGGACGCTTCTGCACGGACTAGCCACTGCGAGACGGGCAGAATGGGTACGACTTGCTCGGCGTGCAGAGTCGACAACGCGATACTGACCATGACCGCACTAGCAATCCATGGACGCCATGCCATATTATATAGACTCATGAATGTCATTTTCCAGATGAGTTACTACTTCCGGCAATTACGCCCGAGTGATAAAGCAAATCTGGATATTCAAATTTATCCAAAATGGAATAGCGGCCCTGCCCCCTTACGATCACTCTATTTTCGCGTAGAATTGAAAAGATGGGCGGATCTAACGCCACCCCTTTAGGTAATGGCACTTTAAAGGAAGCCATTCCAGCAGATGCCTTATGCGTATGAACCACATTTCCAACTTGAATCTGCAATTCGGCAGGCGCCTTTAGAAAGGCGAGCATTTCAATCTGATTTTGAGGCTCTGTGACGATCGTTCCTTCTTTAATCATGCGCCACTTTACACCGCGACCTACATCAGCATCCGTATGCTGAATCCGATATGTATAGTGGATAACGTCCCGGATAATTTCCGGCCTTTTTCCACTCTTATACCATTGAATGTAATAGGCATTAAGATCGTATGGCATGAAGCCAATGGAGGTAGACGGCGCTTGCGCTTGTTCTGAGTAATCAGACCATGTGGTAATGAAAACCCAGTCGGATTGATCATTGATTGCGGTCTCCCACATGGAGCGGAAAGCGTCGCTATTGCTGGATTCCCAGAAACAATTTTCTCGCGTGCGAACATCTTGGAAGGCTACGGGCGAAATGACTATGGAAGTGAGATCGCGCACTTTGGGCACCCAATGATAATTAGTGACACTGCGAGGCCCCCAATCAGCCATACCCTGGCATATAGGAGAAAATGTCGTCAACAGTTCCTTGGAACATCCATTAAACTGGCCCACAAAAGCGGCCGGAATCCCGTTTTGCTTTAAACGTTCCACTACTTTTGACCACCATCCAGGCGTATGTCGTTCAGAGCCCCACATGCTGAATACGACACGACCGTCGTCCAGTCGCAAGGCGGCTGGATGCGAGAGCGCTCGCCGCACGACTTCTGTGTCCGCATAGTTCTGGTCCATGTCGTGCCCGTCCGGTTTGTTTTTCAGTTCCGCTGGCACACTGTCAGGCATTGTAGAGTAGATAGCCGGAATGATTTTAAAATGAGGGTCCACACGCAGAGCCGCTTCCATTAGAGCGAAAGAACGCTGATTAAAAACTACTTGGCCGCCGTTTGGTTTCGGTTCAGAAAAGAAGTCCAGCAGGAATCCATCCAGTCCCATTTGCCGGGCTAGCCTCACTTCCTCTTCCATCGCTCGGATGAGAATCTCCTCTTTACATAGCCCCCCCTCCATTCTCGGTCGTGGCAGCGGACGGTAGAGCAACTCTGTACCCGACTGCTTGCGAGCATTGGGCGTCAATTCCGGATTGAAAATCATTCGCGTGTACCACTGCAGCCCCGGATCTACATCAGAATATCCCGTATCGTATATTTCGTAATAGTAGGCGTAGACCTTTCTCGGAGAACGCCGCATCTCTTCCTGCGGCAGTTGACGAAAGGGCCACCAGGCTTCTCTGGAGGCATCCACTTCCCCAGCCATGCAAATATTATCGAGACTCCATGAACCTTTACGTTCACTGTCCGCATTGCTAAAAAAACGTAGCCACCGAAAGACAGGACGAGCATTTGTAGAAATGAGAGAGGCCACTACATAACGAGAAGGATTTTTTTTATCTGGAAATGTACAGAGTGTTATTATTATTTCATTGGTCGCAGATAGTTCCAATGTCACGTGATACCACTTCCCCTGCTCTAGGCTGCATAGAGTTTCGCTATTCGGCGTTAACTTTTCTTCCGATCCCTGGCTAATCCAGTTTTTCAACCGATCTACGATGCCAGGCTTGGTAAGCGCGGGAGGGACGGATTTTCGTATGGCCAGCGCATTATTTTTTCCAAGATCAATGTGCAGCCCATGCCCCGTCTCATCCACGAGTTCGCAGGAGAAATCAAGCGCACCTGTATAGGCAAAATCAAAACCAAGGTAGAGTCGTCCGGGAGGTGGTGGGGTGAAATGATAGGAAATTCCACTTCCTTCACCTTCACTCGCACTGTTGTCAGCCAGAGACAACCCTTTTCCAGTGGTTTTATTGCCTATGAATGGTGACTCAGCCGTAGCTTGAAGTGAAAGTGTTACCTCGTCTGTGAATCGCCCCATGGCTTTCCACGGCAAGGGTGGAATGGTGCCTGAAAGATATTGGTCAAAGCGCTCTAGTGGAAGATTTTCGACGCTAGTCGGTTCTTCCTGAGCAGAGAGCGATGCGGTTATAAGAGCAATGACCAGGCTCTTGAGCGCGATACGCCTAAAAAAATAATAGACACAGTACATATATACAGCGAGTTCCTTGAGCTAAAACAACTTTACCAGTTGCTGGAGTCGTACTGAGGAGACCAGTAGAGATCTTTACTGCCACCAACCCCGTAGCCGCTATCCGTCCCCGAGGGATTAAGCTGTTTCACGTCTGCAAAGGCCGAGATGTGACCGTCGCACCACAGGATGTTATTGGCTCCGCCGTGGACACCTCCCAGATATTGTCCCATATAGGTTGCAGACTGGACAACATAGTATGGCTGCAGACAGTCAATGGAAGTTCCTTGAGAGTAGCCCGCTTCCGTCACCATGATGGTGTTGGAGGGTTGCGGCAAGGAAACAAATCTCCTTTTATTTTTGACCGTGGGCTTGGAATTGGGCCCAAGCGTGAAATTCATCGCGAAAGTATGCGTGGAAGTGTAGCCGTAGCGTGTTTTGATCCGTCGCTGTTGTGTCGGGCAGATCATAATTTTGGGTGCGTATGCCAGATTTTTAAAATCGTTGCTGTAGTTGGAGAAATAGGGAATGAGCTCAGGTATCCAATCTCCCTTGCCGTTGTTATTGGGGCTCACGGCGGGTAGAAATCCATCATTGTCTGCTACATAGGACATCATTGCGGTATAGACGCTGCCGAGATTGGCGCTACAGCGCGCGCTGTCAGCCTTGTCCCGAGCATTTTTCAATGTCGGGACAAGCAAGGCAACCAACCCGGCCACAATCGCCACGGCAACAAGTAGCTCAACCAAACTAAATGCTTGTTGGGTGCGCGAATTCATGGCCGTGAAAATTTAGTCGATGATAGCCACATTAGACCGCTTCACACGAAAGGCCGCGAGCAAGATGCAACCTGCCATGACGAATAATGCAGTAGTCGCTGGTTCAGGCACACTCACCGTCAGGGTATCAAGAAAGAGCGCCGTGCCACCAGCGGTATTGGTATTATAGGCATAGAGACCAATCCCTGTAACCGTGCTCGATGGCAGGTCGCTGGCAAGAGTCGAGCCAATCGCCATTGAATTGCCACCCACGAGACTAAATGCTGACCAGCCTGCGGCTGCGGTGGAGAACGTCAGAGATTCCCGGTAAATGGACGGCGTGGAATTATTCCAGTTCAATCCTTGATTGGTTGGTTGAAAGACCGTGTTCGATACATACCAATCACTGTTGTTTAACTGGATAAGGACCTGCACACGGGTATAGATCACCTGCGCCGTCGCATCCCACGAGATTGTAGCGCCATTGCCAAGATCCAGACTCAATCCAGTCTGTACGATAGAAAAGCGATCCGTGGTTGACGTTGTTGCATTGTACGTTCCCATGTTCATTCGCGCATACCCTAACGACAAGTCACCCGTGCCCGACGCGCTGGTTAGTAGGGCCGCCCAGTTAGCTGTCGTCGTAACTGTGCCAGCCGAGCCATAATAGGATGCCCACCCTGCTCCCAACGAACTGACAGATTGATTGCTTCCTGTCGTATTACTGTAGGTAGCCGAGTAGATCACTTGCGCCTCTGCAGTGGTTAGGCACATCAAAGCCACCGTCATTACCGCAAGTGCCCAGTGCGGTACGCTTCTATTATCGATTCTTTTTTCCATAGGTTGAGTAGGTTTGTGGGTTTTGTTGAGTTCGGTAAAATTCTCCAAGCTCATTCAAGGCAATGATTTAATCCGAAAATCCGTGAAAAAAATAACGAAGGGAGATGGGGTGCCAGGCGAGTCTTTGCCGCCCAGTACCGTGCCAATCCCAAGCGTGTCGAACCGATCATACGTGGTGTCTGTGGCACGGAGATAAGGATTGCCGTTAATGCACACGGTCATGGCCCCATCCGAAGTACGCGACCAGGTGATCACTACGTAGTCATCCGTGGGGAAGGTGTACTTCGTTCGCATGTAGCCGATGATCTCGTAGCCCTCCGCTGTTTTTTTTCGCAACACGGAGTTAGCGGTCGAACCTTGCGCGAGTGAGAAGCGGTAACCCGCTCCATTCTTTTGGGCGGAGTCTGTCAGATACACTTCAAATTGATTGAGGCCCGCCGGATGGACTTCAGCAGAGTTGAAGCGGACCTTGAATTCCAGCTCGAAGGCTCCACCGGTAATTGGCGCGGGGAATCGCTCACAGGTCAGGACATCCCAACTCATGAGTCCACTCGCCACCACGGAATGATGCCCCATATCTTCGACGACTTTCCAGGGATTGGACGGTTTGCGCGCTGTCCATGCCGGATTGTGAGTGCAGTTGCCGTCGCGAAAGTCATCGCTGAAATACTCCTCAGCGCAGGCCATCGCTGGCATTAGAAATAGGCTCAGACAAACAGATGCTATCGATTGAATTCTCCACATAAGCATTCGTGTTTCTTTAACTACAATGATTATGCTTGCCATTGACCGGTGCGGCAACTAACTATCTGTCGAACAGTTCAGCGCATGAGCAAAACAGTCTCCATGTCCGAAATTGCCAAGGCCGCCGGCGTAGCTAAGTCAACTGTTTCCATGGCCTTACGCAATCACCCGAGAATTTCAAAGACGGAGAGAAAGCGGATCCAAACGATTGCTCAAACGATGGGATATCAGACCAATCCCCTTGTTTCGCGCTTGATGTATGAGCTGCGCAACTCGCGCAAAGAACATTACGTGGCCACTCTGGCCTTGATTAATTGTACGACCGAACTGCATGTACGCAACCGACTTTATAGCGTCGATACCACTTGCCTCGGCGTCGAAGCGCGAGCCAGCCAGCTCGGCTACGCGATCGACACTTTCTGGTTGTACGACCCGGCATTTAGCATTAACCGCCTCTCCAATATTTTACATGCGCGCAACATTCAGGGTCTCATCTTCTACCCCATTGTCCAAGAGAATACCATTTCTGAACTCGATCCCGAAGGTTTGCTCTGGAATCATTTTCCTTCCGTAGTCATTGGGGTTCGACCACGCCAACCTTCGTTAACCTTCGCGGTCAATGATCACTACGCCACGGGGTTTCAATTGGGCAATAAACTTCGGCAACTGGGATACAAACGTATTGGATTCATCATCGACCGTTGGCTGGATGAAAAACTTGAACGCCGTTTTGCCACAGGATTCCATGCGAGTCATACCCCAGGCAGCAGTACTGTCCCGACTCTCTATATGAAACGCCAGTTCGGAGGACCAACTCCGGAAGAAAATCATCGCGCGTTGCAAAAGTGGTTGGATCATTACAAGCCGGACGCCTGCGCCTGCCTCAATCGTTACGTTTACGATTGGATTGTGGAGATGGGTATCCGCGTTCCGGAAGACATGGGCGTCGCTTTTATCGACCTCGGTCCTGAAACCGAAGGCATGGCTGGCATGAACCAACGCCATAACACCGAAGGCATGGCCGCTGTCGACGCCCTTATCAGCCAAATCTTGCGCCGCGAGAATTCCGTCCCATCCTTTCAACAAGGCATCACCTTGGAGAGCGTCTGGCAAATGGGCCGTACTGTGCGTGATCTGCGGTCGTAATAGCGTAGCGCCAGATGTCGAACTGTTCGACCTCAAATCTCTCGGAATAGTTTTTGCGATTATTACTATCGCAAGAAACTAATCCTGGAGGCTCTCGTGAAATTATGCCGTTCCTTGTCCTATTGCACCATTGCGGTTTTGTGTTTGATAGCGATTGCCGGTCTTCATGCCGCTCTTCAATTTCATGATGATTTTGCAGATGGTAACTATACGGCCAATCCCGTATGGACTCCGGCCAACAGCAGCTATCCATGGACCATCTCAACCTCCGGTAGTCTCTGTTACGCGACTCCCACCGGCCTGCGAAGCTGGGATCTGTTGCAAAGCAGCATTACCCCCATTACCAACGGCACCTTTAAAGTCACAGCCAAGGTCCGCTTCAACTCCAGCACAGTCCAAGCCGCCGGTCTCAATCAATTTCAAATCAAACTCTTCGATTCGCAAAACGGGTACAACGGCTACAAACTCGCCGTCGCTCAGGGCGCAATGGGCAACTCCGGAATTTTCGGCGGCCCCAGTTATCTGCCCGTCAGCGCCTCCTACACCTTCCCAACAACAGACTTTGTGACTGTTGAATGGGTTCGTAACGCTGCCGGGATGATGCGAGTCACGCTCAATGGCAAACCATACATCACCGGCACAGACACCACCTACAGCCGCTTCGACCGCATCTATCTGGGGGTTACCGCTTCCGATGCGACGGCCACCTTGGCGTCGACGCAAACCGTCTCCTTTACCGATATTCAGGTACAAGGCAGCAGCGCCCTCACTTCGAGCGTGGAGCTGCCACTGGATCGCTTTGATGAGTACCTCATCGGTCAATTACCTCCCTACCCGTGGAAGACGCTCGGCACGCTCGGAACCACAACTACCCTCTCCCTGCAACAATCCGGGGAGTCGCCCTTCATCAACAATCTCGTAAGTGGAAAAGGCCTGGTCATGACCGACTCCAGTGCCGTCTCGGGCCAGGGGTGCGGGATCGCCTATGATTTCGCCTCGCCTCCATCTGGCCGTCTCTATCTTGGATTCGATTTCAAGACAACTGGCTCCATTCAAACGGGCAACGGACTCGACTTCGTTTGCGAACTTACCGATGAGCTCGGTCGTGGCCTCTCCATCCACCTTGGAGAGTCCGCTTTACTGTCCGCAGGTGCAACAGGGGGAGCCTCCACTTCATTCTCAAGCCTCGTGACGGATCGTTGGTATCATCTGGCTGTAGACTTTACCACCAGCCAAAGCGCCACACTTTCGCTGAAAGACAGCACCACCCAAACCGTCACCTCACTCGGCACCATTACCTTCTCTCCAGCCACCGGCATGAGTGCCTATCGCTCGCTGCGATTTTATAACGCCGGCTCTCAGTCCCGCACGGGTGGTTGGGCGCTGGATAATGTCTGCATGGCAGGAGAAGTCGAAACCAGTCGAAACCCCTGGCTTCCCTTCACCAAAAACTCCATCGACAGCTTACGCTCCTGTACCCGCAAGGTGTATGCCTACTACTACGAAATCTATAGCTCTGGTTATACAAGCGCTGACCCGGGGCTCACGTGGTACACACGCACCCTTTTCAATCCATCCATGGCGCCCGCCGACCGGGTGGGAGCAGGCACCGAAATGCTCTTTCGCCCATTGCCCCGTCCACGCATGGTCTCGGGCCTGAGCGCGACGGAAGAGTTGATCAAGGCCATGGAAGAAGAAGTGCGACTCGCCATTCAAATGGGATTGGATGGATTCTTTGTCGACTTCTTTTCCAATCCCGCACTGGGCGGGGGACGCCCAACCTTCAATCAACGCTCTTTTGCCTTGATGGAGGCAGCCCACCGCGTTGACCCGAATTTTAAGATCATTCCCGCCATCTACGCCGACAGCTACACACCACAACAGTATGCGGAAAGTGCCACGATGATCGCGGCATTAACCAATGCCCAAACTCTGCGATTAAGTGATGGGCGTGCCGTTCTGAGCATGTGGGGTACTAATTCGCAAACCACCAATTGGTGGAGCCAGGTTTTATCCTACTTGTCTGCAGACGGATTTCCCACGGCGCTCATCGGACAATTCAACGGGCTGCCCACCTCCACCCTGAGCGCTTATGCGCCGCTCTGCCATGGAATGGCGGATTGGGGACCCCGCTCACCCGTCGCATATAGTTGGGTTCCACGCATCCGCAACCTCACCACCGTGGCCATATCACCAACTGTTTTCCAAGATGTCCGTACACGCAACTGCATCTATTGGGAATCTCACAACAGCGACACTTTCCGCATGACGTGGAATCTCGCCATGCAGGACTCCTCTGATTGGGTCTTCGTCGATACTTGGTCCGATTACACCGAGCAGGCCCAAGCTCCCTCCACCGCCATCGGCTACGCCTTCTATGACCTCAACACTTACTACATCCAATGGTTCAAAACCGGGCAACAACCTCCCATTGTCCGTGATGTCCTCTACTACGTCTACCGCAAGCACCATACAAATGTTACCCCCGTCAAGGGGAGCATATGGACGGCGCAAACCGCCGGTGGCATCGCCACCACCAACGAGATCGAAGTTCTGGCCTTCCTAAAAGACAGCGCCACGTTACAAATCGACATCGGTAACCAGCATTATACCCAGAGCGCCCCGGCAGGCATTACGTCCTTCAAAGTACCGATGCCCGTTGCCCAAACCCTGCCACCTCCCATCTTCAGCGTCATTCGGAATAGTAAGATCGTGTTATGTGATCAAGGAAGGGTTCCCATCCTAAATCAAGTGGAGTACCAAAACCCTCTCTATCAAGCAGGGGTGATCGCTAGCGAAAACTAATTCCATATACAGCCCTGGCTGTAGCATACGACCCAAACCGCTTCCGCTGTCGAACTGTTCAACAGTGAAATCCTTTACATCATCAAGCTCTATTTCAGACTGAAAGAAAGATCATCTCCTTTCACCTCATAGCCTAAACCGGAGCTCTCTCTGTGAATGAATCACTACTCGCTACGCAAACTCGTCCGCTCGTTACCGTCGCCTTGGATATAAGCCCGGGGCGTCTTATCAAGCTGGGAGAGCCTCTCTCCTTTCAAAGCAACGGAACGGGACAATTGCGAATCTGCCGCGGACTTGCCAAGAACTTCGCCGAGCTCACCACCGTGGTCTTAACCCCCGATGAAGCGTGGACGTTCACGCCCACGGAACCGGGCATGTATCTGGCCGAACTCGAAATCGACGGCCAGTGGTTCCGACGTCCTTTCGCCGTCGTCGATAAAGGTTGGTCCGTCTGCACAATCACCGTGGGTGCCTTCACCGCGCAAGACTTCGCGAGTACCATTCACATGGCCGGCATCAATGCCGACTACTACGTCGGCCCGGAAAAAAACAAAGGCTCCAAGGACTTCACATTATACGACCCGCGCTGGCTGCGCTACGAGAGGGAATTCGGCGACTCGATTTTACCCCACGTCATGGCCAACCACTTTGGCGAGATGGATCCGTCCCTTGCCTTCGAAGACGCCAACTGGGACGCCATGCCGATGGAGGAAATACTCAAACGCCTCGAATTCCTGCAAGACTGGTGGGAAGATCAGGGGCACGCCCCGCTGACCCGCATCGCCAGCTACACACCGTGCAACCGATTTGTCGAAGCTCTCAAGAAACGCGGCATTCGCGTCCTGCACTCCGTCGTGCCGGAGCAAAACTGGTCTGACGGTGAATGGGCGATCAATCACTGGGGCATGCCCACGTGTCCGTTCTGGGTGGCGCCCGACGACTTTCGCAAAGCCGGAACACGCACCAAAGGCGGCGTCCTGGCCATCACGATGAATCACTATCATGTGCTCATCCCGCACCTGACCATGTGGGGCGACTTCGTCCTGTCACCTTCTCATTTCACGCGTTGGCTGCGAGCAGCGGATTCCGGCAGTGAATCCACACGCTATCGCCAGTTCCTCAAGGATACCTTGCGCAGCTGGACCTCGCTCTCGAACGACCCTTTTTTCTTCGTGGCCGGATTCGAATTCGGGCGCACCTTCGGCACAGCCAACATGACCGAATACAATCAGCGCGGACTTGAAGCGCTCATCGAGCAGTCGAAAACCGAGTCACTCGTCTTCGCCACCAGCGATGATGTCGTCGCCTACTTCGACCGCCACCAACCGGGCCATCCCGAAACGGCCTTCCGCCAACGCGACTACTGGGTCGGCGTCACCGTGAACAACAAGCCCGGTCAGGCTGGAGATTCCGTCGTGCTGGAGCGACGCCATTACAAGGCAGTCATTCGCGAAAACGAGCATCTGCCCTACTTCCACTACGACTATCTCGAACGCTGGAGCTACGCCACTCGCGACATGCACGCGCCGCACGATTACTCGTCTGATAACCGCTACAACCTTGTCGCCCAACGTCGACAGAACATCCTGCATCTGGAAGCTCGCACGCCACTCGCGAGAACAATCCCCGTCGCGATTTGGGATGCCAAGCTCACGCAATCACCTTTCCCGATCATACGTCTGCCCGAGCTCGAAGACCATCGCTGCGTATCAGTGATCGAACTCCCGGCAGGTTGGTCGGGGGAGCTCGATCTCGCCTTGGTCGACACTCCGAACGCCCGGACACGACGGGACGATCTCTGGAAAATGCAAACCTTCGATCAAGGGAGCCAACGTCATACTTACCTCCATCTGGATGCGCCATTGACTCGATCCTTCACCGCCACGGTCGAACTCAAAAAACGCACACGCGTCGATAGCGCCACCGGAACGCTCGGTCTTGTCGGCCCCGGCACGCTACAACTCGAGTTCGGACTTCTCCAAGGCTGGTACCGCTTCTGGCAATGCGGGCTCGAAGACATCTCCCCCGATGAATCGGTTGCCCAGAAGCTCGATCAGGCCAACGCCCTACTGCCTGCCGACTGGGCTGCCGAATTAACCCGGCACGAAACCGCCCTGCAACAGCGCGTCGAACAACAACTACAACCCAGTGAAAAGATCGCCTACGAACTCTTCTGTGGAGCCAAACTTCCCCTCGGCACCCGCAGCCGCTCGGGTGATTTTGATCATGTCACGATCGCTCACCCGACTTTGCACGGCCACGAAAAAGCGGATGGCGTCATCGCCTACTCCCCTGGACAAAGTTTCTGGTACCATCCGAGAAATCTTCCATTTCGTGTTGATGGTTTCCCCTCCAATACCACACAGCACCACTGGAAGTTGATTCTTCACTCTTTTGATCCGCAATCGCTCGACGCGCAATACCGCGTCGTCGTCGGCAAGCGCGACTGCGGCTTATGGAAGCTGCCCACCAGCGCAGACAGCCCGGAAGCCTTTTTTTGTGTCGATCTACACGCAGCGGACATCAATTCCCAAGGGCAACTCTCGGTCCTGATCAAGACCGATCAAACCCAACTCCTGCATTGGTGGAAAGACCGTGGATTCATCGCCGCCATCCACGCCCTCTGGATAGTCGAATCATGACGTCTGCGCCGTAGCGAATTGCTTCCGGCGTATGACGGCGCAGGAATAGAAAAAGCCGAGTGGGATAAAACTAGATAACCAAAGTTTGAACACTTCTCCGAATTTCCACTTTCCGGCGAAAGCACATTCGGCAAGCCACAAGCTGTAGAGAATAAAGGCGACACCGTGGATCGGACCGAGTATCGATACCGCAATGGGCAAGTCCGCCGCATACTTCAAGGGAACAGCGATGCCGACTAGCAGCAGGAGGGAAACTCCTTCGGCATAGCTCATGGCCTGCAAACGACCGAGTGGGGTGAAGAGTTGTTTCCAGCGACCGAGTTTTGTCTCAGATGCGGGTAATTTTGCAGGGGTCTCGATCATAGGCGTATGAGGGGTCTCCACCAAGGGATGGAAAAACCTAGAATCAAAAATGAAATGGTCAAGAGCAAGGCCGTGACCTGCCGCTTCAGGGCAGAATCGAAATTGCACTTGGAAATCACGTTCGCCGCATGTGCGCCAATGATCGCGACGATCATGAGGATCGAGTGGATGAATATCAGGTAACCGGTTTCGTCCGCGAGAACGGAACCGGGATTGGCGAATGCGATGCTGCGCAAAGGACTGTAGATATAGAGCAGGACTCCAATGAGAAGCTGCACATCCAGAAAGCCAATGAAGAGCGTGCTCGAGAGTGGTGTGGTTATATCCTTGGCGCGAAGGACCGCCCGCCAGCGATCCGCTACAGCCCAAAGTCCCAGGAGAAATACCGCCCAGCGGAGGATATTGTGACTGGCCAGAAGGTGCGAGTACATACAGATGAAGGGAAGGGTGGGGCGGTTCAGAGAAAAAGTAGCGTGCGTCGTGGCAAGGTCAAGGAGTGCACAGACATGTCCCTGCCGTATCCAGATTCCCAGTTGCAGGGAAACTGCAGCCGTTTATGGTGTCTGTGGCATGAGTACTGTGTCAGGCAAGGGCAACGAGCGCGCATGTTGCCGCAATTGGTCGGAGTATCCCAGCATCCGCGATGTGATTGTGCGCATTCGCGAAATGGATCTGTATTGCTTCGGCTCGCTACAACCCGAGGATTGGGGCACAGTGGAAGGCTGGCTGGCCATCGCAGAGAAAAATCCGCACATGAATGTGTGCCTGGAGGTGGATGGCGTGATCATGGGCTCGGTGCACTGGCTGTGGCTGAATCGCGCGGCGCGGGACCGTCTGCTGACCGGGCATTTGCGCGACGGACAAATTCGCCCTGAGGATACGGTGGGCAAGCCACCGCTGTCGGAGCCGGTCTATCTCTATTTGCTGTCGATGATGGTACATCCGGCCTGCCAGGGTCACGGGTATTTGCGCAAGTTGTGGAATCACGCCGTAATGGAGCAGTCCGAGTGGCGCAAGCAGGGAGTGGTGTTCGAAGAGGCACTGGCCACAGCGTGGTCGGACGCGGGACGGGCGATTCTAACCAGCGCGGGCGGCGTGGCGGTAGGCACAGATGGCCGTGGGCATGGCCTGCTGCGGTTGCCAGTACCAGTGCGCAAGTTGCTGGTGAAGGCCGATCCGAAAACGAATTCATTTTGATCCCAATTTTCTCATGTTACTGACCATTCAAACTCTTTTTCCACAGGTGCCGCATTTCGTGGAGGTCAATCTCAACGAGTGGCTGCGAACCCATTGTGCGGCACGTCCCGTTGGCGCTCCGGCATATCAACATGCAATCGACCGGATGCAGGCTGAACTCGGCGCAGCATCGTTTGGCGGCTGGATGGAACAGCGGGAATGGATGTGGTCGGGTTCGTATATGGAAGCGGAAAAGAACTTCACGCATCTCGGTATCGACGTGTATTTGCACAAGGGAACCCCGGTGCAACTCCCCTTCCCGGTACGGGTCGTGGATACGTTTTACAAAAAGGATGACGAGGTCGGTTGGGGCGGACGCGTCGCCGTGCAGCGCGACGCCGCACACCCTGCGATTGTACTGGGTCATTTGGAAACCAACCTGCCGAAAGTGGGCGCGGTTCTTCAGGAAAATGAAGTGATCGGTCGGCTGGCCACGTGGCCGACAAATGGCAATGTGTTCGAACATTTGCACATTCAACTGGTGCGCGCAGAGTTGGTGCCAACGTTGGACTGGCAGGAACTGGATGGGTATGGATTTCCGTCGCAGGCACTCGATTTTCCGCATCCGTTCCGCACTGAAGTGTGATCGATTCGTTACGTTCCTGCTATTTTTGAATTAGAAGTCCCCTAGGAATTTCGAGAAGAAAAATGTAATTCTTGCGATCGCAACAAGGCCGCACGCCGCGAGGGATGAAGTCGACGCCCTCGATGTTGTGATCACAAAAATGAATCACGGCTTCTCTCATCAAATTAGAATTCGGCAGTGGAACAGTTGGCATCTCAGCCTCCTCATCGTGCTGGCCATGGGAGGGGTCGACCTGCTCTCGGTCTCGGGGCAAACTCCGTTGTTTCTGGATCGCTACGAAAACGGCTCGGCGTCGAACAGTGATGCAATCACGGGATTTTGGACGCCCTACACAGATACCTATAGCACGATCGTGGAAACCGCGGGCAAGCTGACGATCACCGCGGGCGATACGTCCACCTACGCAGGCGTGATTGCGCCCCGTCTCAGTTCGGGATCGCCGCAGCAAGAGTGGAATTTTTTCCAGCGCAAACTCCGCTTCTCCGCGGATGTGACGATAGCGGGAAGCGTGGCGAATCAGAGTCATCTCCGCTTCGTGTTGAACGGCGGATCGAACAGTGCGTATCCCGAGAAGGATGTGCTCGCGGTGATTTTAAAAGCCGACAAAACGGTGTCGCTCAGCGCAAAGCGGGACCAGCCAAACGCCTCGGTGGAGAGCGTGGGAAGATTAATCAATAATGTGGCGCAGGCCGGAGTGGTCACACGCTTCGAGCTCACAGTGGATGCGACCGATTACACCCTCGTTGTGCAGTATACGGGCGGGGCGGGAGTATCGACTTTCAGCGGTCAACACGGGCTCTCCATCGCGCGTTGGGGTACGGACGGCAAAACGGCATTGCAGTTTGAAGTGGTGCGCAATTCAACGGCCGGAGCCGGTCAGATCACGACCGCCACGGTGGATAATTTCCGCGTGGAAAATCTGGAACCGGCCAAGGTTTTTGAGGACAGCTTCAACAATGGCGTGGTAGCCGACAGTAACAGCGAGAGCGCAGCGTGGTCCTCCACGCTGCCGTTTACCAGTACAATCACGGAGACAAATGGCTGTTTGTTACAAACGTCCACGTCGACCGGAACAGACTATGTCTTACTTTCCAGCACTACACCCGTGCAATCGCGATTCAATTTCTTCGACCGACAATTGCGATTTCAAGCAACGGTAAGCCTGAGCGGCACCGCCGCCACGTCGCGACAGCGCATGCGCTTTTCGCTGGCATCACAGACGGGAACGTCGACCAGCGCCAATGATGCCTTCGTGGTGGCGGCACGGGCAGACAACAACGTCTCGTTGATTGCGAAGACCGATGGCTCGGGAGCAAGTCCCGAGGATCTGGCCCAACCGGCGAACAAGTATCCCTTCAACGGCTCCTCCGCCGATGGAACCGTCTATCTGGGTAGCGCAAAATTCAGCACCATCGATCTGGCCATCAATGGTACGCGCTATCGCCTGACTGGTTCATACGAAGATGTGGCGGGAGGCGCCAATACGCGCGGAAGCAATACCTCACGCTTCAGCGGACTGCATCAACTAGTGCGTTCGAAATGGGGCGCGAACGGTGACTCGGCATTGATGCTGGAATCGATTCGGTACACGGAATCAACCGCAGGCACCACCAATTTGACCTCATGGGATAATGTGCGCGTCGAAGCCGATTCGTCTCGGATTCTTGCGGAACCGTTTTGGACTTTCACCGCGACCTATAGCACGACCACCAGCACGGAGTCGGGAAGTTTTCGATTGTGGTTGCCCGCCACGGAGCCGGTCATTCGCGGCATTGTTTTCATCGGGCCCGGTGATGGCTCGGACTATCGCTACCTGGCACATGATTTGGTGGCGCAGGAGGCGGCGCGCGCGATGGGCTTCGGTTTGATCGGTTACACGCAGGGCGCGCGCATGAATCTGATGGGCAACGATACGGCCAAGATCAAAGCCGCCGTGCAGGAGGTGCTGAACCAAGCGGCCGCTGTCTCAGGTCGCCCGGAAATTTCCAATGCGCCTCTGGCCATCGCCGGGTTTTCGCGCGGAGCCTTCGATTCGTGTTTTCTCGTGCGGAATTGGCCGGAGCGGGTGATCGCTTTCGTGCCGTTTTGCGGTGGCGAGTGGTCGAATCCCACGCTGAGTGCTGCATCCAAAAAAGTTCCCGGACTCTTTGTGCCCGGATCGGTGGATAACAATCCCTTCACCAATCCCCTGAAAGCGCAGGAGATGTTCACTTGGTGGCGCAGCCAGGGGGCGCAAGTGGCCTTCTGCATGAACTGGAATGTAGGTCACAACACCGGCGGCAATCAGGCGTGGGAGGCCGGTTGGGCATGGATTGCGGAAGTGGTCAAACTGCGTTACCCGCGCCCGATGGCACCCTCCCCCACGGCCACGGCTGGAACCTTTCCCACGCTACTGACGCTCGCGGATACTTCCGGATGGCTGGGGGATCGCACGACTTATTCGTCCGCGACAACGCCGAGCGCCACGAGTTCGTTCACGACGGTCGCTCCCTACGCGAGCTACACCGGAGTCGTCAGCACCGCCTCGTGGTTGCCGGACGAAACAACGGCCCGCATTTATCGCGCGATGACGTCCACCGATCTCGTCACCCGCAGCGCCATCCCCACGCATTCCGCGCTGCGCATCGTCACGCCCGCGTTATTCGCGGACTCGGTGGCGGCCGGCACTTCAGTGCCCATCGAGATTGACCCGCGGGATTTCGATCAGACGAATGCGCTCGCGTCGGTGGATTTCTATGATGGCGCGACGTGGTTGGGGGCCTTGACGACCGGACCCTTGTGGCGTTGGACGTTTACTCCCACCGCGGGAACTCATGCGTTGACCGTCGTGGCGACGGATGTGCTGGGAAACAAACGCGATGCGTTCCGGCTGTTGACGGTTATTCCCGCGGATTTCCCTCCGCTGGCTGCTCCGAAAACGCTTTCAGCTTTTTCCAATACACCCGCCACGGGCAATGTCAGCGCCGTCGATCCCGAGGGAAAAACAGTGACCTACGCGATCGCGCAAGCTCCCGCCCATGGCACGGTGAGTGTGAATGCTACGACCGGCGCCTACTCGTATCGTTCCTTCGGTGGATATACCGGAACCGATATGTTTACCTATACCGCCACGGATGGCGTGGCCACGAGCGAAGCGGCCGCCGTCAGTATCACCCTCACGTTGGGACCCGTGGCGACGATTACCGCGATCACCGCAAATCCCGGAACCGCCACCGGAGAAATCGTCTTGAACTGGAATACCGTCGACGGCGCTTCGTCGTACCAGATCGAAGTATCTTCGGATAATGGAGCGAATTACAGCACAGTGAGCACCGTGAATTCCGAGACGCTGCAATTCGTTTATACAGCCCCGCAATGGCAGACGTACCGCTTCCGCATCAAACCGTTCAATGCATCATATGTGGGAACATACAGCACTGTTGTTGCGGCGTCGCCGTATGTGGCTCCCAACCTGAACAACTGGCGCCTGATTAACTTTGGCTCAACCGAGGCGATTGCCGGTCTGTCGGGTGATTTGGATCAACCACTGGCCGATGGGGTGACAAATCTGCTGCGTTACGCCCTGGGTTATCACCTACGCGACAGCAACGGCACCCCCCTGCAGCTCTCTCCCACCAGCCTACCCTATGTGCAGGAGCAATCCCTCAATGGAACCCGCTACCTGACGTGCACCTTCACTCGCAATAAAAATGCCACCGATCTCCTCTTTCGGGTCGAAGTCGCCAACGAGCCAAATGGCCCGTGGACCTCGCTGGATCCGCTGCAGGAGGAAAATCAGGTGCACGTCGAGGACAATACACCGGTCGAGGGAATAGAAACCATCGTTGCCAAGGACGTGCAACCCATCGGCACTGACAGCAAGCGATTCATGCGCGTGCGCGTCATTCGCAATTGATTCACCTCTTTTGTTACTAGAGTCCTATTTTTGTTTCAGAAGTGCCCTATCATTTACTCTGGCGTAGTGCGATGATTTGGTTATCGAAATTTAAATCGTTACATATTTCTATGAACCCCACCGCTTCTCCCACCATCTTTGAACCCGCACGACAGGTGCCCGTTGTCCGCGAAACCGATGTCCTCGTCTGCGGAGGTGGCCCCGCCGGAATCGCAGCTGCGTTCACCGCAGCTCGCGCCGGAGCGAAAGTGCTCTTGCTGGAGCGACACCCGTTCCTCGGCGGTGTGTGGACGGCGGGCGCGCTGACGATCCTGATCGATACGGAACATAAGGACGGACTGAATTGCGAGATTCGCCGCCGTTTGGAAGAACGCGGCGCGGCGGTGTATTGCAAGCAGTGGCCGAACTGGCCGGTGTATGGATTGGAAGCGATGAAGACGTTGCTCGACGAGATGATCATCGAGACAGGTATCGAGGTCCAACTTTATACCTCCGTTGCCGCCGTAGCGCGCGAGGGTCGCCGCGTGACGGGCGTTTATACCGAAAGCAAATCGGGTCGCGAATTCATCAAAGCCAAAGTGGTCATCGACACCACGGGCGACGGCGACGTGGCGGCTCAGGCCGGTTGCGCATTTGAGTACGGTCGTCCAAAGGATGGCAAAGTGCAGCCGATGACACTCTACGGTCGCATCGGTGGCTACACGGGGGAGACCGTTCATATCCAGCCCTTGCTGGACATCGCGCGGCGAGCCGGAGTAGAGCCAAGCTATGGCGATGTGACGTTATTTCCGCAGCCGGGCCAACCGGGTGTGTTCATGTTGATGGCCACGCATCTGTACGGAAGCGGCATTGATGTGCGTAATCTGACGCGCGCTGAAATCCAAGGACGCGCTGAGATTCGCCAACTGGTGGAACTGTATCGTCAGCACGCGGGTCCGGCTTGGAAGGACGTTTACCTGATGGATACGGGACCGTTCCTTGGAATTCGCGAGAGCCGCCGCATCCGGGGCCATCATTATCTGACGGTAGAGGAATTGCAGTCGAACAAGAAATTCGACGACGGCATCTGTCATGTACGTTTCATGGCGGACATCCATCATCCCGATCCAAAGGAAGGCACGGGGCTGACACACGTCTTCTTCCCCTTCTATGATATTCCGTTCGGCTGTCTCGTCGCTCGCGATGTGGATAACCTGATGATGGCGGGCCGCTGCATCTCGGGCGATCACATTGCCTTTGCCAGCTACCGCGTGACCGGCGATGCCGTCGCGACAGGCGAAGCTGTCGGCGTGGCCGCCGCGATGTGCGTGGAGCAGAGCGTGGATCCGAACGCTTTGAATCGCCCGCAATTATTGCAACGACTGGCCCGGATGCGCTCGACGGAAATCGCCGCGCCGGAACCTCCTCCCACCACAGCACCCGAGCCCGCGCCGCGCAAAAAAACGACCGTCGCACGGAAAAGTTTGAGCCTCACGCCCTAACAATCCCGACCGATATAGTACTACGGAATCGTCTGCCCTGCTGATCAGGATTGCCCTCATCACCTTCGATGCCCATGAAAACGAACGCCGCTTTTTCCCTGACGGAATTATTGGTAACCATCGCAATCATGACATTGATCGGCACGGTGGGCTTCCCGGCAATTAATTCCTTGCGCGCCGCAAAGCTGGTGAACAGCGGCAACCAGATCGCTGAACTGGCCAATCAAGCCCGACAAAATTCAATCTCGCGCAACACATCAACGGCCTTGGTGATGGCAATCAACACGGGTGACGCCAAGCTCGATTACCGCCTCTTTTGTCTCGTCGAATACAAGTCGGGGACGCAAACTTGGAGCATGGTTTCGCCGTGGACGCTCCTCCCCGCAGAGGTGGTCGTGGACAGCACGAACAGCGGCGTCTTCGTCACAGACAAACCCACCCTCTCGCCCGCCATCGGCGATCTGAAATATTCCGGAAAGACGATCAGCGCGAGTCACTACACCTACCAGGTCTTCCTCGCCGACGGCACGATGGAGAGCGCGCAGATCAAGGCAAACACCATGCCTGTTTTGCGACTGGTGCAGGATCATTCGGCCGTGGCGTCGAATTACTACGACATCGTCCTGAACGTCTATACCGGTATTCCCAAAATCGAACGTCCATGAGGCGCGCGGGTTTCAGCATGGTAGAGGTGGTGGTGGCTCTCGGCATCGTCTCGTTTGCCATGGTCTCCATTTTTGGATTACTGAGCGTGGGACTGATCGCGAGCAAACAATCGGGCTCGGATACCGTGCTGGCCTCGATGATGGCGCAAGTGACCGGCCGCCTGCAGTCGGGCAAGGATGCGCTGGTCGTCGGGACACCAGTGAATTACTTTTTCGACAATCAGGGCCAGCTCCAAACCGACGGAGCAGACAAGCCGCTGATCGCGGCCAATACGAGTTCGCTGTATCAATGCGCAGTGGTGGGACGCTTGCCGAACTCGAGCACCGAGGTGGCGGATCTGGGCAGTCACCTAGTACTTACCACACACACTTTCAGCTGGCCCACGACAGTATCCGATCCGGAAAAACGCCCCAATCGTGAAGTCCTGCATGCAACGCTCTCCAAGTAACCATTCACGCTCCCGCGCTGGTTTTTCTCTCGTGGAAATACTCGCCGCGATGGCAGTGCTGTTACTGGTGATGCTGATCCTGGTGGGCCTTTCCGACCAGATGAGCCGCGTCTGGACCAAAGGACTGAGTCAAAACCAACATCGCAATCGCGCGCGGTCGGCCCTCACCTTCATGGGGCGTGAACTACGGCAGGCGATCGTCTCACCCGACACGGCCGACACCGCATTGCAACTGGTAATCAACCCTACAAGCGTGACGCTTAATTATCCCCACTCCATCTTCTGGCAGGCACCCGTAGCCACCGATTCCTCGAGCGGCAATATCGCGGAGGTGGGATATTTCATCCGCCGCGACGGCAATCGAGCGAATCTTTGTCGAATGTTGGTGAATCCGACAGACGCCAATTATCTGATTTATGATGCGAGCGATCCGGACAAATGGATCAGCGACAGCATGCTCAATCTCGTAGCTCCGGCGACAAAGGCGAGTCAATACCGGGGTCTCTTCCTGGAGAATGTACTTGGTCTTTGGGTGCAGGCTTACAACAAGGATGGCACCGCCTATCTCGGCAATTCCCGCAAGACCTCCCCCGCCAATCAATTGCCTGCGTGTATCAAAATCTCTCTCGTCTTTCTCGACGAAGTAAGTGCCAAGCGCGCGCCCAGTCCGATTCCCTTGGCCAGTGCCAGTGATACGCCGGAAACTTTCATTAATACCCTGCCCGCCTCCATCAAGAGCGGGGCGTCCATCGCCACCTTTACCGTCGCGTTAAAAAACTACCGATGAACCGTCACTTCTTCAACTCCTCTCAACGAGGTGTCGCGCTGGTGATGTCGCTGTTCTTCATCAGTCTCATCACGATTCTTGTGGTTGGCTTCCTGACCAGCATGCGCACGGAACGTTTTTCGGCAGACGCCCACTTGCAGGGCGTGCGCGCACAACATCTCGCCCAGGCGGCCGTTGACGTGGCTGCCGCGAGAATCGCACAAGGCACGCAGACGGGCAGCCTCTGGATTTCGCAGCCCGGTCGCATCACCCGCGCGACGCTCAGCGGCACCTCCATCACCGCGACGGACTTAAAAAATGTGGAGCTTCATTCCGGAGCTGCGCAAAGCGGCGACTCAACCGACATTGCAGTCGATCTGAATCTGCCGAATCTCTTCACCCCCTCGCGCAACCTGATCACGGCGCAGAATGTGAATCTGAAGGTCCGCTGGATCTACCTACGGCAGGATGGCACTCTGGTGGCTTCGAACGGAACGGTTCCTGCCTATAACAAAAGCAATCCGCTCGTGGGACGCTTCGCCTTTTGGTCGGACGATGAGGGAGCAAAAATCAACCTTAACACGGCATGGCGTCGATCCGTTACCGTGCCACGCTGGGATCCGTCGCAAATGAACCTGCTGATTTTTCCCAGCCTCAATGCAAGCCTCGCCGACACACTCAAGAGCACGCGCACCGGCAAGCATTATTTCCATTCCCTCGATGAAGCCCGGGCGGTGGATGCCACGATCAGCGCGTTGATCGATACGAATCGCTTCGATCTCTCCATCCTCAATCGCGCCCCGGAACTCAATCTCTTCGGCGAACTTCGCCTCATGCTGACGACACGGGGAAGCATGGCCGGTTCGCAGCCCTATCTAAACATCCTCAAGGACGAGAGCGCCGATCCCGGACTCCGCAGCAACATCGCGGGAGCCTCCGCCAGCGACAAACTCGCAATCGTCACCTCCACTATCACCGCGCTACTCAATCGGACGGACTGGCCCATGAATCCGGGGCATAGCCTCGCTGAAAAATTCGCACCCGTTCGACCCGAACAGATCGCCCTTAATCTCATCGAATACGTGCGCGCACGGGAAAGCACCATGGATATCGTCGAGCCTATCCGGGGGTACGTGGCCGCACCCGGAAAAATCGTGGTGGGACTCAACAATCAGGCCGAAGGAATTTTCGGTAATACGCGGGGACCTCGCATCACAGAGGTGGCTGTTTGGGTCGAAAAAAATTCCACGAAAGACGCGAGCAATACGGATGGCTACAACGCCACTTACTTCATCGAAATCTACCTACCAGAAAACTACGGGATTAGTTCCATTCCGGATCTGAGACAATACAATCTGATTTTTCTTTATGGCATTAATGCCAGTTACCCGGGCACACCAACACCCAATGTCTCAGAATTAATTACCGATACCGAATTAGGTGGAGCCGCGAACCGGACACTTGCCGCCGGTCAATGCCGGGTCATCAGTCGGAATTTTCGAATCAATGGCTCGGCACGGCCAAACCGATTGAATCTACGCCTCGCCCTGACCGATAAATCGTCGGATCCAGTGCGGATCGACGTCGCCACTCAAGGGGCTTTTCCGGGAAGCGTTGGACTTGGTTACGTCCTAGATACTACAAATCTCGATAAGACACAGATCCCATCCATCGAAGTGAGCGATCCGAACGTAAATAAAAACAGTAACGACTGGGTTGCACGCGCCAGTGGCAACACCTTTGGGACGCCCCCCGTGAAGGGAATCGCCAAGGCAGGTCTGAATGCCCAGCAGGATACAGACAATTCGGGAGCTCTCAGCGCTGTGAGCGTGCGCTTTCCTCCTGCTGCGAGTAAGCCTGGAAACCTAAATGGCGTGGTGGAGTCGGTCGCGGAGCTGGGATTTGTGCACACAGGAGTGGAATGCTCGACCAACGGGGTGCCATTTCGTACGGTGCGGCTCCAACCCCAGAGGAGTTTGCAGGTGCCCGATTGGGCGCTGCTGGATCTTTTTTGCACGCCGTACAAAATTTCCACGTCGAGCGCAACCCCCTACTACGTGCGCGACGCGGATGTCGGGCGGGGCGGTTTGATCAACTTGAATGCCTTTCGCAAGAACGCGCTGGTGCCGTTTCTCGATGCCAGCGGCACTTCTCTCGTGCAACGCCGGAATGGATTTCTCGCCGCCGTCACCGACGCTTACAAGGACAATGCCGCGACCGCTCAGATCAACAGCTCGCAAGCCGACACGCTCCAAACCGCAGTTTCCGAATTCACCAAATCCAGCTCAGCCAATGCGGGCCGCGATTACGGATTCGATAAGCTTTTTCTGTCACGCGGAGAATTAGTCGAACTGGCCTCGGTCGCCGATACAGGAGAAGACAGCGAGGCGTTGGTACGCGGAGTGATCGACCTGATGGAGGTGCGGAGCAACGCCTACACGGTCCATGCCATTGGGCAGGCCATCTTGCAAACCTCCAATCAGAACATCATCGTACAGGCGGAGCAACGCACCGAGACCTTGCTCATTCGGGACAAGACGGGAAAAGTGAGCCAGTATTTTTCGCGCAATCTACGCCCGTAGAGAATGATTCGGCATCAGGCTGCACGCGCTTTCCCGGGCGATTTCCCGTATTTCTTGCGATAGCAACGAATGAAATAGTTCGCGTCGGAAAAACCGCTGGCGCGAGCGATCTCGGAAATATTGAGCGCCGGATTTTTCAACAGGGCCTGCGCGCGCTCCAGCCGAGACTCCAGCACATGCTGATTGAAGGAGCCATGTTCAAACTGCGCAAAAAGCCGCGAAACGTGATTGGCATGCAGGCCAAGGAAGCGAGCGACATCGTCGCGACCAATCGGCTGATGCAGGTGTTCGTGTACAAATTGACACGCGGCTTGCCAGGTAAAATACGCCTTACCATGCGGCATTTCGGCAGGTTTGTCGTCGAGCATTTCCCGCGTGCGAATGAGGAGGGTTTGCACGAGGCGGGTAAGATAGAGGCTATCGGGGCTCCGCTTGTGACAACGGCTGATCAAGCGCGCAATGTCCTGACCATCTTCATCGAGCTGGGCCGGATTATGGTAGCTCATGAGGAAGTTGTGCTGAAAATTATTTTTACGGGAAAGCAGCTTTCGCGCTAGAAGCAGCCGGGTGAATTGCGGCAAATAGACAATACCAAAGGAGAGGTAACTGGATTGTGCGTGCGGCTCCATCACGCAATCGGGCAGCGCGTAGATAGCCTCGCCACGCTTGAGCTGGACTTCGCTCACATTGTTTCCCGAACGCACCGAATAGCGCGCCGTACCGAACAGGCACACGCTGACACGTGGTCCGTCGTAGGTCGCAGATTGCTCGAGACCCGCCACAGTCCCCGGCTGGCTGACCAGAAATACCTTACTGGGAAAGGAGTGGCGAAAGAGCTCGTCGAGCAATTTACGGAATCGGGCCTTTTCTTCCACTTGGCGCATATTGTTATCTTTATCCTATAACTGTTCCATCTTTAGCCTAGCGCCAATGCAGCAATTAAATCAATATGTTAAGAATGAGCCTTCGCTTTTCGCGGTCTTTTCGACCTACCTGCTTCGTTCTCGCCTGCTTGCTCTCGAGCGCCTGTCAAGCGCGCTTGCATGCCGAGGAACCCACAAACAGCCCCAAACGCGAGGTGGCCGTCAGTTATATTTCCTGGTATTCGCCCGTGGGCGCTTTGAATGGAACGAAGACCTGGAAGCAAAAAGGGTATGATTATCAGCGCGCCAAACAGAGCAGTGGCATTCAGAATTATCCCCTCGTACCCGGCGTGACGTTCCCGGAATTGGAACCCGCAGTCGGCAGCGCGGAGTATTATCAGTTGGAGAAAGCCGCCGCGCGCGTCGTACTCTGCCAGATGAAAAGCGCGGGATTCGATATCGTGACGTTCGATATGCAACCCTTGCCGGATTATGATCCGGCGCAGCCCTTGACCGAAAGCAATGCACCACTGGCCGGACTCAAAACCTTCCTGACCTGGTTGCCGGAAGCGGAGAGACTCGGTATGAAGCTCGCACTGAATCCGGATATCTGGAATTTTTCTGGCGAGACCGGAGGAAAGATCCGCACGCTGGACGTTGCCGCCTGGAAGCGATCTTTGACGGGGGCGCTTGATTTAACGCCGGATTCCCCCGCGTTGTGGAAAATTGACGGACGGCCCGTGATCATTCATTTCGGGAGCGACTGCTACAAGGATCATCAACGCGCCGCGCCACAACCGGGCGCTCCCATGCCGGATGCGGGCTGGCGACAGGTTCTGCAGGAACTTCGCGCCGAGGGTAAAAAGTTTTTCTTCATCGCGGATATCCGGCCGCATGATCTCGTACGTGAATGGAACAAAATTGCCGACGGCGTCTACATGTTCAGTCCGGCATCTCCACTGGACGGCATGAAGGAGCAAGAGATTTTTCAAAAGGCCTTCACTGTTCCCTATCTATGGACAGTGAGTCCCGGCTACTATCGGGGCAACGTGGCCTATACGGAACCGAATTTCGGCCGCATCCATGAGACCTACGCCAATGCGCTGAAAGCCAATGCACAACGGATGTTCGTGTTGACGTGGAATGATTACGAGGAGGAAAGCGATGTCGGTCCGACAGCCACCAAAGGCGATTGCCTGCTGCGCGTTTTCGCTTACTACAACGAGTGGTTCAAGACCGGTCAAGCTCCCCAAGCCACGAAAGATACCGTTATCGTAGCGTATCCGCTGCGCATCCCCGATCAGGTGACGACGAAGTCGCCGCGTTATGGAAAGCTGAAGGCGGATCTGACGCATGAGGGATCGTTCGTCGAATCGCCGGCGTATGCGCCCAAGGCTTTCTATTGGGCCCACGTCAAGGCGCCAACCACACTCGCACTCAAAGGTGGCGACACGGTTGCCCTCCCCTCCGGAGTGTCGTATGGTGTGTTGGGGTCCGTAAACGCGGGAGCCGTAACGGTCACCCTCGGCGGGAAGGCCCGTGCCCTGCCGCCGATCACCCACATTACCAAGGAATCCCAACGCAAAGACGAGGGAGGCCTAGAATTTCGCTACGTCAACCTGACAGAATCGACCGCTTCTTCCACCCTTCAACCCCGATAATCCTATGATAAAAACATTCCTCCTCCTGACTTCGAGTTGGCTAATGCTCTGCCCATGCCTGATGAGCGGCGCGGAAAATATGCTGCCCAATGGTGATTTCGAGAAGTGGTCCTTGCTTGAGGGAAATCCCCCAACAGGCCAACCCGTGAACTGGGGCTTGGGCCAAAGCAGTTCCAAGCCAGTTCGCATGCCCGGCTTCGCCCGCAGTTCGGATTATGCTGTCTGGATGAAACCCGGTGATAAAAATGCCATCGCTCGTGGCGTGCCAAACCCGCTGCCGTCGTTCGATCTGGAGTTCTATTTCGTCGCGGAAGATCCCGGTACCTCCATGGCGCGGAGTTTTAATCTCTGCCTCAATGAAAAGGGTGCCCCGCTCCCTTCAGTCAATCTGCGCCTGGTTCAGGGAAGCGCTCCGGGACGACTAACGCTGCAGGCGTTTGACGGCAAGAGGTGGCAGAATCTCGCGGAGGATGCTTTTCAAGCCTCGGTTTATAACGCGGAAAAAAATACGCTCACCACGGCCAATGTCTATCGCTTCCAGCTCAAGGGAAACTTCGACGGTAGCGGCAGTTACAGCATCGCTTACGGCCCGGAGAACGGTGAGTTAACGCGTGTGAATGAGGTCCACTATTTTCAAACACCTCTCAACGGAACGGGCTTCTCCAGTTTCAGTTTCACCGCCGCAATGTCTCAAGCTGGATTCGGTCTGGATAACGTTTCGCTCAAGTAAGCGAGAAAACCCCGCATCACCAATGCCATCAAAGTGGTACTAGACTAATAATAATAGTACAAACGTAACGTTTCGCTCCAGCTCATTTGACACCCTACATTCAAAGTAATAGGATTTTTGACAGCAAGAACCATCCATTCCCAGAAATCCATCGGAGAACAAAAAAATGAAAGCCACCACCGCCATCCTCACCACACTACTGCTGTTTGTTGCGGGATTATCCGCGCACGCGCAGATTCAGATGATCACCAATGGAGGCCTCGAAAATTGGGGAACTCTAGATGCGCAAAACCGTGGCACGCCAACTAATTGGAGTACCTTGAGCAGTACGATCGCACCAACTCGCGTCGCTGGTTTGGTGAGTGGATCAACGTATGCAGCCGTGGTTCCTTATGGCACGAGCGATACACTGGCTCCGGGCCTTACGGCGGGCAATCCCAAGCAGTTCCAATTCGACTTCGTCTTCGCCGCCACCGATCCCGGCAGTGCGACCACCCGCAGCCTGAACTTCAACTTCAATCAAACCGGCGGTGGAACGCCTTCCCTGAATTTCCGTGCGGTTCAAGGGACCAATGGTGCCGGCTATCTCAATCTCCAAGCTTACTCGGCTTCCTTGGGCTGGAAAGATATCGCCGTGAATCTCTTGGCCAGCTCGGATCTGACTGTGGGCGCGGGTGGCGTTGGCTTAAATGCCTATAATCTGAGCCTCGCAGTGGATTTCGCGGCGGGATCTTACACGCTTTCATACGGATTGGTGGGTTCGAGCATGTCGACGCCCACAGCCTTCTCCTATTTCCAGTTGAATAATGGCAATGGACTGGCTTCTTTGGGCTTTCTCAATAACGTGTCAGGTTCAACCTCGTACGCGATTGATAACGTCTCGCTGCTGACGGTCGTGCCGGAGCCACAGTCGCTGGCCCTGCTGGCCTTTGGTCTGGCCACGCTCCTGCGCGGCAGCCGCCGGAAGCTGTGCTAGGCACAGGCTCCTTGTTCTTGCTTCAATGATGGTTCGCTGCTCCACGGCGGAAGGTTGATTCTTCGGAACAACCTTCCTTGCCATTCCTCCACTCCTGTGTTTTTTTCACGCCCACTCAGCGTCGCTTTGGCCGTCTGGATTCTCCCTCTTTGCACAGGGATTCAGGCGGAAGGAACAGCCAACGAGGCACCCGCAGCCAAACGGACGATTGAATTCACCTTGCGCGGCAACGCCACTTATAGCTGGTGGACTCTGGGCGATGTCGTCCGTTTCCATGTCCTCACCAGCACGGTCCCCGATTGGCTGGAAAGCCTGACCGGCAAGGTTGTCGACTCGCTCGGTACCCCAGTGGCCGAATCTACCGTAGCCCGTGCTGCGCTCGTCCATGAAGGATGGTCGTGGAAACCGACGCAGCCGGGTTTTTACGAGGTGACTTTTACTTATCGCGAAAAAGGTGAAAGCGAGCCCAGAACATTTGTCGAACCATGGGTGGTTAAATCGCTGAATGATCGTTCGCGCACCCGCTTGTTGTATCGCGAGAAATTCACCATCGCCGTCGCCCCGTCTGGAGCGCGGCCTGCCGTCGAGCGTCCGCCACAATTCGGCTTTCACTGTGAGAAAGCCACCGACGATGTGATCGCCGCCAATCTGATCGGCTTTAGCTTCGTGCGCTTCTGGTTTCTCTGGGGCGGCAATGGCTGGGAATGGGCCGACAAAACTTCCGCGCAGCTCTTGCTGGAACCGGAACGCGGCAAGTTTCAGTGGGAAAAGTACGACGAGTACATGGAGCTGTTCCGCAAGAACGGTTTTGCCGTTCAAGCGGTGATCCAGAACACACCAAAGTGGGCTTCAACTCATCCGGAAAAAACGCAAATGGATATTTGCGTCCCCGGCTATGCTGCCTATCCGCCGAAGGATATGAATGACTGGACTAATGCGGTGCGTGCCATCGTCACGCGCTACAAGGGTCAGATCCGGCAATGGGAGTTGTGGAACGAGCCACACCTGCCGGGCTTCAGCGTATTTTGGCGGGACACACCGGAGAAATTCGTGGAGCTGCTCAAGAATGGTTACGAAACCGTCAAGTCCGTACAGCCGGATTCGGATGTGATCATTGGCGGCATGACTTCGCGCTATCTTCCGTTCTATCGCGAATTACTCCGGCTCGGAGGCGGTCCCTATTTCGACTGGCTCGGGATTCATGGCCGAATGCAAACACCGGACGGCTTTTATGCGCTCGACCAGAAATTCGGTGTGAAACCGAAGCCTTGGCTGAACACCGAGTGTCACTCCATTCTCGTCGATTCCCTCGGCACTACCGGCCCCCTCCCCACGGAAAGCGAGCTCGCGTTGCGCATGCTGCAGGATCATCTGATGCAGATCAAATACGGCGCATTGCAGACCACGTTTTTCTGCCTGATTAATAACACGAATCGTTTTGAGATGGAGGTGATCCCCTACTCGCGCGAAGAACGCTATAACATTCAGCCTTCCGGCTTGTTCCGCCGTTATCCGCAGATCGAGCCGCGACTCGTGGCCGTGGTCATGCGTACCTTCCTCGACAGGATTCAGGGCAAGCTCACGTATCGCGGAGAGTTTGAATTCTCGAGCGGTCAAAAAGCGGCATGGGTGGAGACAAATTACAAGTCACTGATTCTCGTGTGGAATACGACCGACAAGGCGATGCCAATGGACCCGCTCCTGCTGAAGGCCATCAGTTCCGATACGCGTGCGATCGATTGGGAAGGGCGTTCCCTCTCCACCACTTCGCTGTCAATTCTGCCCGGTCGCGCCTACTGGCTGACTGACGCGAAAGCGGAATTCCTCAAGACAATCCCGATCTCCGATAACGTCCTGATTTCCAAAGAAGAACGCGAACGACGTCTGAAAAAAGAACACACGGGGCCGCGTGGTCTCTATCAGACACAACCACTCTTAACCATGCCGCAAGGTCAGCTCCTGAATGAATCCAAAATCAATTGGATCGAAGGGCCGTGGAAATTCGCAAGCGCGAACGGAGCCACGTCACCCAAGGATTACACCGCCCGCTTTGCCGTAGCCTGCCATGCCAGCGGGCTTGATCTCATCGTCGATGTTTCGGGAGATGAGACCCATCATCAGGAGGGTAAACGCGGCGAATACTGGGCGGGCGACAGCCTCCAGTTCGCCATCGATGCCGAGGAGCGGGGAATGCCGGGTGGCTTGATGGAATTCGCCGTGGCTCTCACAAAGGAAGGTAGCGTCCTGTGGAAAAATATCGCTCCAAGCCTCGCTGGTGATCTGCCAGCACGATGGACTCCCGGCAATCAAATGGTGCAATTCGGAAACGCCGTGGTGGAAAAAATAGGCGAGAGCCGGTGGCGCTATAAAGTCCGGATAGATTGGAATGAATTGTATCCACTCGTCTGGAAGAGCGGAAAGCCGCTCTACTTCTCTCTCCTCGTGAATGACAACAATGGCGGAGGTCGCATCGGCTGGATCGAATGGTCAAGCGGCATTGGAAGCTCGAAAGATCCGTCGCTCTATGGCACGCTGACTCCCGCCCCCAATCCGTAACCAGCACACTGCACATGATCTCTTTGCCGACTCCGCTCCGCTTGATCTCCTTGTTGCTCGTGGTTGGAATACTGGACTCGACGGTGGCCGGATGTCGCGCCGAGACGAATGCGGAGCGGCCTCTACCGCGAACTTTGTCACATCACCCGGGTAACATTTTTCTTTCAGGAGAAGCCGTCACGCTCTCTGTACCGAGTAAATCGGTGCAGCGCTGGTCGCTCACCGATGTCAACGGTGCCGTGATCGCCTCTGGTGAAGTCGCGGGAGAAAAAATCGGACTAGGCAAACTCGGCATTGGATTTTACCGTGTGACATGGTCTCCTGCAACGGAGCCGGTCGATACCGCGCTGGCCGTGCTGGCGCCACTTACCATTCCCACACCTGAGAAAAGTCCGATTTGCGCGCAGACCTGGCTCACCGGTTATTATATTCTCGGACGGATTTCCTCCTTCGATGATGCGGCCAATCTCGTCGCGTTGGCAGGGGTGAACGGCGTGCGGGATGCCGTGGCCTGGACCTGGCTTGCGGCAGATGATGGCTCGTGGGTGGATTCCGGCAATCGTTCCGCTGAGAGTTTAAAACTCGCCACGGACGCCTATGCCAAAACGGGACTCAAGCTCCTGCTGATGACGGAGCCTGCCACGCCGCCACGCTTTCAGGTGAGTGCCGATTGGGGTGTGCGTCCGCGCAAGAAATTTCCCGTCGATTACCGCGACTACGCCGCTTACGTGCGTCGTCTCATCGAAAAAACCGGCAGCACAGTGGAAGCCTACGAGGCGTGGAATGAACCAGAGGGCATCGGGGGCGGCTATATTGGCAGTGAAATTGCCGCCGCAACCAAGGTCTTTCGCCTCGCCGCCCGCGCGACAAATCCATCAATCCATACCGCCATGGGAATTGGCATTCCCCATGCCGAATCGCTTTCGCGAAACGGCTACCTTGAGGCAATTGATAGTTACCATTTTCACGCTCATAAAAGCCCGGAATTATCCCGACAACGACGTCGCAACTTCGATGGACTCAGCGGCAATCTCCCGGTGTGGGTGACGGAATCCAGCTATGGCAGCTATCCGATCGCTGATCGCAAGCGGGGACGACTCAGCGCCGCCACGGAAGCGCAGCAAGCGGCCGACATCGCGAAGCTTTATACTCGCGGCCTCCATGACGGAAACGATCGGCTCTATTATTTCTGCCTGTTTGATTTTACCGAGGAATCGGGCCAGACCTGGGGCGTGCTCATGCCGGAGACACTGGAGCCGCGTCCGGCCTATGTCGCGCTGGCCGCGGCCGGTCGCCTGCTGGCCGGAGCCGTTCCACTCGGCGCCCTGCAATCCCTTCCCGCCGGAGTCGAGGGCTGGCTCCTCGACTGCGTGATCGATGGCAAAAAACAGAAAGTCGTCGTGGCGTGGACTCAAGGCCAAACGCCCATCGCGTGGATGCCTCCGGCCACGGAAAGCGCCTGGGATATGTGGGGTCGAAAATTAGCGCGTCCGCCGGAATCGATCGGACCCGAACCGCTCTATCTCGTATTGAAATCCACGGCGACGGTAGCTGTCACGCCACCACCCACTCGCGCGATTCAAGCGGGGACGAAGCCCTTGGGAATCTCTCCCGTGGTGGCGGATTTTCGAAGACCCGATCGTTTCAAGAGCCGTATCGGCGATTTCTTTTTGCTCACACACCTAGAGAACGTTCTCGATCTCGATATTTATAATTTTAGCTCCAGTGAACTCAAAGGTGAGTGGAAAGTGGAGGCAACGGAAGGCATCGTAGCCCAATTACCAGAAGCCAAGCAAACGCTGGCCGCTGGAGCCCGCGCCACACTCCGCTTGGTGGTGCGCGGCAACGCTTCTCATGCCGATGGCCGGGTGCGGTGGATTGAGGTGACAGGCCGTTTCGGCGACGGAGTCCCCAGCCGACTTTCCTTGCCGGTGGTATTTTGCCCCGAAGAACTCACTCCGAAATCGCAATGTCGAGTGGCCGTGACCAGCCCAACTGCGGTCTGGCGAAGCATCACCCCCGCAGGTACGCAGGCCACAATTGCAACCGACACCAATGCCACGACTGTCTCCATTCACTTGGGCGAAGCTCCCAACAAAACCGTCGGCACCACTTGGGCCACCGCAGTCTGTCATTTGACGAAAGACGAACTGATTCCCGCCGGAGCCAAAGCCGTTACCCTTCGTCTCTGCGCAGGATCGCTCCCGGCCGGAGCCCAGATTTCCTTGATACTGATTGAGCGCTCCGGTGCTGCGTATGCCTGCACGCTCCCGGTCGAAGAAAAGAAAATGGGCAGCGCGGAAGGTCAACGTTTCACGCTGCCCTTCTCTTTGTTTGTCTTTCAAGGCTACCGCAAGCCTTATGCGGATGAAGCGCTCAATCTCGATGAGATCGTTTCCTGTGAGATCTCGGTAAGCGCGCTGCCCCATGAACGCACTCAGCTAACCGTGCAGGAATTAGGTTGGGTCTTGGAGTGAGTCGGGTCATTTACTCCTCTAAAATGTTACCTTCCTTCTATTAAGGTTTCATTTGTCTACTCGAATATATATCTATAATTCATATGATAGCAATTGATGCTTTCTTTTAAATGTTACATTCAAGGAATGCTCCTCGGCATTTATCTCCTCGCTTTCATTGTCTCGACAGGCTTGGCGCAGTCACTCGAGAACGGTGATTTCAGTCTCCCTCTCAAACCCAATGGTACGCCTCCGGGTTGGACGTTTTATTCCTGGCCTTCGGGGGCTCGACCTGATGGGATGGCGATCGAGCAGGGCGAGGACGGCAGATTCGTTCATATTCCTGCCACGAAGAAAGATCCGGTCGGGATCGTGTCGGCACCGGTCGACATCACGCCGTACCGGAATGGCCTGCGCATTGAATTCGAGGCGAGACGCTCTGCGGACTTCGCTGGCAATCGAGCATGGACGTTCGTTACGTGGAACAATGAGAGCAAATGTATCGGTCGATTCGATCTTGGTGTACCAACGTTGGCAGCGTTGACGACCGGATGGAAATCGTTTCGAGTAGAAATTCCACCCTCGGAAATTCCCGAAAGCGCGATCAAGCTGGCCGTCAATCTCGCTACGCACGAATATAAATCCTCAGATGGTCTCGGCGGTTCATTATCGTTTCGCCGCGTGAAAATCAGTCCCGTCGATCTGCGCGAAACCGGCCCGGCCAAGCTCAAGCTGACACTCACCCCGGCCAAGGTCGGATCGTGGTGGACGCTGGGCGAACCTGCGGTCTTCACACTAGCGAATGGACAATTCCCGGCGAATGTTTCCGCGATTGAGGGCCGCATCACCAATGTACGTGGCGAGAACATTGCTACAGTCACGACACCCAAAGCCGACGTGATCAGCAAAGGGTGGTCGTGGAAAGCGTCCGAGCCCGGTTATTACGAAGTGCGTTTCTTCGGATTAGTTCCCAACAGCGAACCGCTCCCCTTGGCTCCCACATTGATTCAACTGCAAGCACCGAATGGAGCAGTCAGCAAAATCCGGCATGACCGCTTTCAGTTTGTCATCATGCCTCCTCTTCTGTCCGATCCCGGACATGGCGGCCAATTGGGATTCACCTACATCATGGCGCCCGAGACAATTCCGCTCGCCCAATACGTGGGACTCGATCTTGCACTGCTGCACAGCGTCGGGTGGGGCGCACAATTCAGCAATCTCGAAAAAGGTCTCGAACCCGAAAAGGGAGTTTATCGCTGGGAGATGGTCGATCCGCATGTGAATGCCCTGTCCAAAGCGGGCATCGAAATGGTCGCCAATATTGCCTATACACCCCTCTGGGCTTCGCCACATCCGGAGGAGGCCAACCAGATCGACGTGTGCGTACGCAAAGCCACAGCTTACGCGCCAAGCGACATGAATGATTTCCGCAATTTCATGTCCAAGGTGGTCGCACGCTACAAGGACCGCATCAAGATCTGGGAAATCTGGAATGAACCGAACATGCCGGGCGCGAGTTGTTACTGGTCCGACACGCCCGCGAATTATGTCAAACTGTTGCAGGCCGGTTATGAGACGATCAAAAAGGAACAACCTGATTCGGATGTCTGGTTGGGTGGCCTCGGCGCCCGCGCCAATTACCATTCCTTTTATTGGAACGTGCTGCGTCTCGGTGCTGGTCCCTACTACGATACCCTGTCCTTGCATGGCTCGTGGAATAACGAAACGCCGTATCGTCGCATCGAGCAATCACTAAACGCGAAACCCCGGCCCATCGTGAATTCGGAATGGCATGCGATTCTTTGCGGCAATTTCCAGAAGGGGCCCTTCCCCTCGGAAACCGCGCTGTCGGAACGCATGATGAAGGACTACCTGCAACAACTGCGGGGCGGCGTTCAGCGGACGATTCTTTTTGAAATTCTGAATTTGGTGGAAATTGAGGAGCTCGATTTCGCCGTCGAACAACGCTGGTTCGTGCATAGTTCGGGACTCTTTCGCAAACGACCCCGCCCCGAACCGCGTCACGCGGCAATCGTGATGGCGACGTTCCTGAATCTCACCGGCAAAAAGTCGGAATATGTAAACGAGTATGCCCTGTCCGGAACGGGTTCTGCCGTACAGCTCAAGACAAAACGCGGCGAGCTGCTCGTCCTCTGGGTAGACGCCGCCGCCAAGGCGCGTGAGGTGCTCGGCGGATTGGTCGGCAAGAACTCCACGCTCTGCGACTGGGAATCCAAGTCGCTAAATCCCGCAAGTGCGGAAACCACCTTCCTTCCGGGTACGCTCTACTTTCTGAGTGCGCCCGAATCGAAGACACTGGCCGGATTGAAGCCCGCCCGCGTTTTGATCAATCCCCGCGAGCAACAGCAACAATCATTACCCGTTCCAGAAGCACCGCTATTGACCGCAGAGCTCTACAAAGCAGGCAAAAACTCCAACGTGGAGACGTTCCCGGTAACGCAAGACTGGCACTGGACTGTCGCACTGAACACCGCCAAGCCGAAGCCGCTGACGGCTCGTGCGGCCATCTCGTCGCATGCGAACGGACTGGATGTGATCGTGGAAGTGACCGATCCGCTGCATGTACAAAATGAAGCGACGAATCGTTTATGGTATGGCGACAGCCTTCAACTGGCCATCGATTGCGAGGAAAATGGATTGGTCGGAGGCAATACCGAATTCGCCATCGCTCTTACCGCGCAAGGCCCCGTAGTGATGAAAATCGCCGCAGCCGAATTGCGCGGAGATCTTCCGGGTAATTGGTCACCCGCGGGACAACCCGCCCGCTTTGCGCAGTGTCAAATCGCACGCAGTGAAGACAAAACACTCTATCAATTGCGTTTCCCGTGGTCGGAACTGTTCCCACTCACCTACACGGCAGGCAAATCGGTTCGCGTCGGCCTGGTCGTGAATGAAAACGATGGCTCGGGCCGCGTCGGTTATCTCGAATGGGGCAACGGTATTGGCGGAGATAAAAATCCGTCGCTCTACGGAAAATTGATCCCCGCCAAATAACCTTCCATTCAGCGCAACCGCAGGAGTCGGGCCGACCACTTCTGCGGCAATGTGACGTCGAGTTTACCGCTCCGCGTCTGCCAGTTGAGGGACACGCCACGTGGAGACTGCGGATAAAGGCATTCCACTGTCCGGATCTTGGGCGCAGTTCCGAGAGGCAACGTGATCGTTTTTTTAGCTCCGTCGAAACGCCACACGGCCAGATAGGAAGCCTTCGAACAATGCAGCCCGTAGGCCGCCCAGTCATCGCCGAGTCGCGGCAAGCCGAGCGGCCAAAAGGGAATGCCGTCGCGCAGATTCGAACGAATGCCCTTGTAAAGCGTCAAGGCCTCGCGAATCAATTCCAAGCGGGCGGAAGAAATCTCGTGCACACGACCGCTTTGATGGATTCGTGAGAGCAGTACATTGACCATGTTCATGATCACTTCCTCGTCGTCGCTCTTGGCGAGCGGATAACTCCACACCGCCGCCTGTTCCGGTGTCACCGCCGAAGCACTCGCCGCCGCAATGGCCCCGTTGAGCCGGTAGTCAGTCTGGTCCGTTGTGGATTGAATGCTGTGGCGCGAGAGTAATGCGTAGTCCAGGCGCAGTCCACCGCTGGAACAATTCTCGATCACGAGTGCCGGGTGGCGGTCGAAGACGCCTTCCAGCCATTCGAGGTAGGCGCGATTGTGCTGGAGCAATCCATCGCCGGGAGCGTCAGCCTTCAGATCCGTGCCGGGTCCCGCGTTGATATTGTAATCCATCTTGAAGTAGCCGACACCAAACTCGGAGACGAGTCGGTCGACGACTTCATCCGCATGCGCACGGACTTTCGGATGGCGGAAGTCGAGCTGATACCGCCCATGGTCGATAATCGGAATGCCGTTGCGCTGGAAGAAGCAGTCCTTTGACCATGTTTTGACCAGCGGACAGTGGATGCCCATCACTTCGATCTCCAACCACAGGCCAGGAATCATGCCCCGCTCGCGAATGCGGTCGATGACAGCTTTGAGTCCACCATTCGGAAACCGGGTCTGCGAGGGCTGCCATTTCCCCACCGAGGCCCACCACGTCTCATTCCGCTCGGCGTACCAACCGGCATCGATCACGAAATATTCGCAACCGAGTTTCGCAGCGGATTCGATGACCGGGAGAAGCCGCTCCGTCGTGGGATCGCCGTCGAGGCAATTCATGTAGTCATTGAAAATGACCGGCATCTTTTTCATGTCCGCATGAGGGCGGCGAATCAAGCGCCGCGTCTGTGTGAGCACCTGCATGGATTCCTGCAAGCCCCCCTTCGTCAATCCGATCGTGGCCGGGACCGAAGTAAAAATCTCCCCGAACACGAGTTGCTTGCTCCAGTGACACTCGCGATAGGTGGGGCCGGAAACATGCAGAAAGAGTTCGTTCCCGCCATCGCTGACCTCCCAATGCCAGGAACCGTTATTCTCGATTTGCCAGAAGAGAGTCTGACCCGTTTCGCGGTTTTCCAAAGCGCCCATCGGTAGATGTTCCACCGTCGACCAGGTACCCAGATTGGCAACGGAAATACGGTTGATGGAGAAACCAAACTTGTGGAAATCGGAGGATATCCTAGACAAACCGAATTGCGCCAGCGATCCCGAACGCCATTGCGATTCGCCACACCAGCTATTGTCCGGCACGTGGAGCTGCATCTTGTCATCCCAACCGGATTTTCCGCCGCAGGAAACACCCGCCAAGGCGAAGGTGCTGACGTATTCGAGCAACAAGGGCTGCTTCTTCAGGTTGCGAACCGTGGTCCACGAGCGAAAGGCGGGCAACTTGCCGAGAAACTGCAGATGGGAGATCACTTCCACGTCGCCACCCCGCTGGATGATTTCCAGTTTATACCCAAGCTGTGTGCGCAGCGTACGATGTTGATGATAGCGCAGATGACGCCCCGGATCTGTGGCCGTGTATTTATTGCCGTGATGATCGTCCGGGTCGCCGCCATTGACCTGAACTTCCACGAGGCTCGCCCATTTCAGCAAGGCGGGGACGGGTTCCGATGGCGGATTGAGGAGATAGCGCACCGCTTGATCAGGCGCGAAATAGAAATGTAGTTCCAGACCATTGCGACGAACGAGATAACGTTTCATAAAAGATATTTGGTATCTATTTGAAAAGATATCCGCTTCTGATCAGAAAGAATACACTCTGGACTGGTATTCTGTTTTCATTTAATTGTATTTTTGTGAATCCATCGTGGCTGAAGCTTTTGAGCAGCACTTTTTCGGAAAAGGCTGTGCCGGTCGTTTCAGATCTGTTGCCCCAATGGATCTATTGCGGCTACGAAACGCGCACGATCCCCCGGGATTATTCCTGGCACGGACTGAAGCGCGGCGCCGATCCCAAGCACCCTTACATCGTTTTTCAATACACGCTCGATGGTGAAGGTCTCTATGAAGAGAAAGGCCGCCGTATTCCATTACGGGCCGGCGATGCCTTTCTCACGGCGATCCCCTCCGCTCACTCCTATCGGCTGCCAGAGCATTCTTCGTCGTGGACGTTCTACTGGATGATCATCCACCATCCCACGGTCCGGGATCGACTCATCCAGACGCAGAAGGAATTTGGCACCGTCTTCTCCCTCCCGTCCGAGGCAACACTGCACATGCTTTCGGCCCAGATTTGCGAGCAGGTCGTGCATGGCCGTTACGAGGATCGTTACGCCTTTGAGTTGGCTCTGTGGGAGTGGGCTCTCGAACTGGAGCGTGCGCTGTCGTTGATTCGTTCGCCCGCACAAGGCCGCGAGCAGTTGCTCAATTGGACGCGTCGCCAGTGGGCGCAACGTAAAAGCCGGACACTGGCGGCGACCGATCTCGCCCAAGCCGCCGGGATGAGCCGAAGCAATTTCAGTCATCACTTCCGCAAAGTGACCGGATTCTCCCCAGCGCCCTTCCTGCTGCAATTGCGACTGTACGAGGCGGCGAATCGCCTGCGTCATGGCAATGACAAACTGGATGTCATCGCGCATGAACTGGGCTTTGTCGACGCCAGCCATCTCAGTAAAGCGATTCATCGGCATTACCGCATGAACCCCGGGATGCTGCGCCGACTCCTGCACCGGAAATAACACCAACAGCTTCCAGCTCAGGATGCCTTTACTGGATACTACATCACGCGATCCAGGAGCGGTTCCTGTCGGACGAAGCGTTCCAGATTGCGGAGAAAATGGCGCACGAGCGTCTTGGTCTCGTCCGCATGCCCACCGGCCACATGGGGCGTGATGTGGCAATTGGGCTCGAGCCAGAGGGGATGACTTTCCGGCAGCGGTTCCGGGTCGGTAACATCGAGCCACGCCGACTGGAGCCGCTTCGCGCGCAGGACTTCCTGCAGGGCGTTTTGATCCACGGTCGTACCGCGGCCAATGTTATAGAAAACTGCGCCGGACTTGAGCAGCGCGAATCGTTCCCGGTTAAAGAATCCACGTGTGTTCGCGCTGTCCGGAAGAATATTGACCACATGATCGGCTTCGCCGAGGACTTGCGCCAACTGCGACTCGGCGATAACCGGCACGCCCTCGTCGCCACGCGGCTTGCGGCGATAGGCCACCATCTTCACGCCCAGTGGGGCCAGCATCTCAGCGAGTCGTTTGCCAATCGCACCGTAGCCGAGAATCAGAACCGTTTGATCCTGCAAGGTCGTGCTCGCCTGCCGCAGCGCGTTCCACGCCTCCGTGCCATTAGCGGTTCGAGTGCGAAGAGCGAGCGGCAGTTGCCTCGCTTGCGCCAGAATGAAGCTGAGCGTGTGCACGGCACAGGCTTCGTTGTAGACGCTGGCGCTGTTGCTCACCGGAATTTTCTTTTCCGCGACGAGTGCGCGGAATTCCGGATTATCGTAACGAGTGATACCGGAAGTGCTGATATGCACCCATTTCAAAATCGAGGAGCTGGAAATCGCTCCGATGTCGGGTTGGCCGAAAGCGACATCGACTGTATCGAATTGCGGATCAGGCTCCCCCTTGGCCAACACCGAGGTAATCGGCTTGAGCGGGAAAACCAGCTCGTGCCCGCGCGTCCCCTCACGCAATAACTCCAGCACGTCCGGTGACAACGCAAAATCCACAAAGATACGAAGCTTGCTCATAAGTTCGCATCTACCATTCCCCGGGACACAGGAAGGGTCAAGTTTTACTCGCCTACTCCCCGCTCCCCCTTGAAATACCCCATCCGAATTCAGGGCTATTTCTTGCGCAGTAGGAGGAAAGCCGGCACGAGCATGGCTCCTGTGGAAATCAGCGCATGGGCCGATGGTTCCGGAACGCTCTGGATATAGAACAGGAGATCGTTTCCACCGCTGTTGGTAAAGGTGGTGGCACCGGCAACACTCGTTTCGATTTGTTGACCACCCGCATAGTAACCGCCGCCTTTGACCCAGAAATTCATCGTTTCGGAGGCTGTCAGCGAGGTGTAACTGAGCACAAAGCCATACGTCACTCCGCTGCTCAACGCGATATCCGGAATGTCGAAAGTAAGGAACGGCCCCACCGTCCCACTACTAAAATTATAGGCACCGGGAACCAATGTGGCGGCATCCGGCAAGGCGCCTTCCCAGGTTCCGAGCGTGGCGGTGCTCGTCAAGCTACTGGAAGAGGCAAACTGGTAAAGGCTCAGGCTGTAACTGGCCCCCGGCGCGGCGCTTCCCACGTACTGAACCTGCAGCGTAATCTTGTCGAGCGTGAACGCGGAAGTCGTCGTGAACGTCTGCCCAATGTCCCGGCGCGTATCCCCTTTCCAGCCGTAGCCGATGGTATTGCTCACGTTCGGCGTATAATTCAACGTCGATAAACTCACTGTGACATTCGAAGCGGGCGCGGTGGCGCCCACCGTGGTGGAAATATCGATGGCTGCCGGCGCCGTGGCAGACATCAGCACAACGGCCATCAGGGAGCATCCAAGGGCGAGAGTTTTCATAGGTGTACATTATTGCGTTGGACACCTCCGCCGCAATCGGGCATATGGTTAAGCGTTCACCATGCCCCCTGCATCCAAACGCCGCGTCACCCTCCGCACCATTGCTCAAAAGGCCGGACTCTCTCTCGCCGCCACATCCATGGCATTGCGCAACCATCCCCGTATCTCTCCCAAAGCGCGCGAGCGCGTGCAGTCCCTTGCTCGAAAAATGGGATATCATCCCGATCCAAAGCTTGCCACGCTGATGCATCATTTGCGCGCGCAGGGTGATGTGAATTATCGGGAAACACTGGCGTATGTCAGCAGTTACGATTCTTATGAACGCTGGAAGCCATTCCCGCATCACGATTACTACCTCGGCGCAGCGGAACGCGCGCTAGAACTGGGTTACCGCCTGGACGTCGTCCATTTGGGAGAGCCTGGGATGACCCCTGCGCGGATGAGTCACCTCCTCTCCACGCGGGCGATACGCGGACTGCTAATCGGTGGATTTGATCGGTTGGATGCATCGCTGCCTCTGCAGTGGGAACGGTTTGCCGCCGTAGCCTTTGATTACTCACTTAGCACACCACAACTGCACCGCGCCACGACCGATTACTATCGGGAAATGCTATCAGTTCTCACCCGGCTCGAACGCGAAGGCTGTCAGCGCATTGGACTCAATGCGAATAGTATTGATGATGCCAAAGTGCTCGGTCTTTGGTATTCAGCCTTTCTTCGCTATCAACACGGCTTGCCCCGCGCCCGACGCATTCCCGTTAATGCATCGCCGAAAGCGCAGGAGGGATTAGATTCCTGGCTGACAAAGCATGAGCCCGATGCGATCATCAGCGCTGGTTGGGGCGATTTTCCAAAAAATTTCGAGGCTATTCACCACCGAGCAGCCCCTACACACATCCGATACGTGAATATGAACCTATCCTATGCGGACGCGCGCTCCCAAGGTATCAACAAACTCTCCGGCGTAGTCGGACGACTTGCCTGTGAGCACCTCGTTGCACAACTGCAGCGCAATGAAATTGGACTGCCGCGCTATCCCCAGGTCATGGCCATTGAGGGGGAATGGGTGGACGATTACGAGACATGGCATACCGAGCGCGAGAAGTGGCGCGCCGTCACGATTCGTAAGATTTCGAAGCCGGATTGATGAACGCTTCAGCAGACGGTCGCTGGCGAAATGGCGAAAAAGCGGCAATGGTTGTGAACCATGCTCATTCCCGACACATTGCCTGCGGTCCGGACAACTCCACCACGCTCGCGCCCGGCCCCAGTCCATTTTCTGGAAACATCACCTCTTTTCACGCGCTGGAAGGATCCCCAAAGCGGCGTGGAAAGCTTCCTGCTCAGCAAGCGCGTGGCCCCCTTCCAACAATCCTTTTATTTCGTCAATACAAGTTTTTCCGCTGACGGGCGCTATTATTGGTTCTATGTCGCGTTTCCACCCGCTGGAAGCGCGAATCAAGGACGATCACTGGCGCTGATCGATTTTGCGGAAAACCGAGTGCATCATTTTCCGGAAACCGTCTTCACCGACGCCTCCCCGGCAGTCGACCCCGTCACCGGGGAAGTCTACTGGTGCACCGGGCTCGAAATCTGGAAGCGCCCTCCGGAACCTGAGGCCGCTCCCGTGCTGGTGAACCGCTTTCCGGGCGAACTGGCCCGCAATCGCCGTCCATGGCGATTGGCGACACATATGACTTTTTCTGCTGACCGCAAGGCGCTGAATCTCGATGTGGAAATCGGCAAGGAATGGTACATTGGCCACGCACCGCTCGATGGCAGCGATTTCGTCCTTTGGCAAAAATTTGACCACTGCTACAACCACGCCCAGTTCAGTCCGGTCGATTCCAACCTGCAATTGATCGCAGAAGATCACTCGGTGAATCCATTGACCGGCGAAATCTCCCACTACCAGAACCGGCTCTGGCTCATTCGTCACGGCCAGCCGGCACACCCGCTCTTTCCAAAGCCCATCGCCGCGACAACCCATCTGCGCGGTGGAAATCCTCATTATGTCAATGACACCGCGCACATTGTGAGTGATGAACGCTCCATGCATGGCCATGAATGGTGGGGCCGCGATGGGCGTCACATCTGGTATGTGCATTATCACCGCGGCATCGAACGTCTCCGGCTGGGTGAATCCGTACCAGAGCTGATGTGGCCCCATACGTCGCTCTCCCACGCTCATGCGGATGCCTCGGAAAGATATCTCGTCGCCGATCGAATTCCCGGCGAAGATCCTGCCGTGCGACAGGTTCTCTTTCTTAACCTGATGACAGGTCGCGAGACGAATATTGTTTCGCGTTTACCCTCGCTACCGCCTGGGCTGACCCGTTATCATGTACATCCCCACCCCCAATTTTGCTTACAGGACCGCTTGATTGCCTACACCACGCTGGTTCGCGGCATGGTGGATGTGGCCTTTGTTCCTGTGGAGTCACTGATCTCCCAAACCGCTTGATTGTTTTCCCATGAACCGATTCCTCTTTCTCGTCTCTTGCCTGAGCGTGACGTTGGCTTTCGCTGATGCCACACCTGCACCCAATCTGATTTCCAACCCCGGCTTCGAAGAGGGTACCGCACCTTGGGCGGAGAATAACTGGCTCCGTAACGAAGTGCGTTTTCTGCGAGATAAAGTTAATCCACACTCGGGAGATTTCTCGTACAAGATGCAGTTCACCAAATCGATCCATGGATCATTAACGCAGTTTCTCTATCCTGGATTCGCTGTTCGACCCAACCAAACCCTGCGCGTCAGTTATTGGGCACGAGGTATCAGCAACGGTCCGGCTCTGCACCTGCTGATGCGCAGGGGAGAGGAACCCTACACGGTACATTTTCGCGCTGAATCGATTCCCACGGAACAATGGCAGGAGTTTGTCTATACAATGTCCCTGCCGCCGAAACTGGATACAGAAACGGTTCAGCTGGTGTTCCAGTTGCGCGGCGTGGGCACCATCTGGGTGGATGACGTTTCGGTAACGGAAATGCCTGCCGTGGAAGAGGGCGCAGTGCCTCGTGAAAATCCGATCCGCAATGCCTCGTTCGAAGTCGGACGAGATGGTTGGACCGGCACTTTCCGTACACGCGAATTCGGCACAGCATGGGAGGAAAGCGGCTCGAATTCCCCCTCGCCAGAAGGATCTCGCCTGACCACGACCGAAGCTTCGGACGCACCTCAAGGCCAGCGCTATCTTTCGTTTGATGTCCCCAACCAAAGTCGCGCCGTGGTGACGAGCGCGTACTTTCCGGCTCGTTATGGACGTCCGATGAATTTGAAATTCACGCTGCGGGCGTCCGCACCCGTATCGTTTCACGCCTCCATCGCTTCCGGAAAAAATGGCAATGTGCGACTCGATGGGGGATCGACACTGCAAGCCACCGGGGAATGGAAAACCTATACTGTACCCGTCACCCTGAAGCCCGCCCCCAATGGAGTCTATTGTGTCTTCTTTGAATTTCCCCAGTCGGCCCGTTACGACATCGATGCGGTAACGCTCACTGAAAATGAGAATCCCGAGGTGACTCTCTTTCCCCCGGCCGTTTCCATCTCGCCCACCGCGCAAACGCCGACAGCTCACCTTTACTCGCTTAACCAGAGCGGCCAATTCCAGCTTCAGGTGGCCGGAGCCAAGGGGGCACCGAACTGGCCCTGCGTGGTGACGGTGCGTGATTATCTCGACCAGTCAGTCGCGCAAACAGAAGTCAACGTCCTGCTGAACGCGGACGGTTACGGACGGGCTACGTTCCCGGTACCGACGAACCGTTACGGCGCCTTCCGCATAGAAGTGCAGCGGAGGGGTGAGTCGGCAATCCAGGAATCTCCTTCGTGGTGGCAACGGTGGCTTGGTCCAAAGCCAGTGAACGCCGCCAAAACCACAACCGGCCCATTGCTCGCAGAACAAATCTACAGCGTTCTGCCCGATCTCCCCGCTCCGTCGGAGCGTCCAGACTCCTACTTCGGTTCGCACGTGGACCTGAATTCCTATAATCTGGAGATTGCCCGCCGCGCCGGATTCCGCTGGCTGCGGCTATATCCACCACTCATGACCCAATGGATGGCCATGGAGCACACGCCGGGACAGTGGAATTTCCAAACCGAGAGCCTGACAAAGGCGAAGGCACAAGGGTTTCGACTTTTGGCCAACTTGGGAACCGCGCCAAACTTCGCCGCCGATGTGGATCCCAAGGGCGAAAAAGCTCGCTGGACGCGCAGCTATCCGCCGGCCGATCTAAACCGATGGAAGGATTACGTGGTGCGCTGCTTCAACGCCTTTTCCCCCACCGTCGATGCTTGGGAAATTTGGAACGAACCCGACGGCGGTTATCTGAAAGTTCGCCCCGGCCTCGACAAGACAGAAGTTTATTTTGCCCTAGTGAAAGCAGCGCGCGAAGCACTGGATTCGACTGGTAAATCCCCTTTCGTCATCGGTCCTGCCATTGCCAGCATCAACGCCCCACTCGGCTGGGGCATCCTCGACAAGGGCGCGGCGGAATACCTGGATGCGTTCTCCTTTCATTTCTACAGCCTTGCGGCAGGCGGTAATAATCCGGACATCGATTTTCTTGACTCGGTGATGGCGCGCTACGCCACGTACCGGGGTAAAAATCAGGCTCCATTGGAATTGTGGCATACCGAGGGCGGCATCTACCTCGCGGGAAGTCAAAGCTGGTTGCAGACGTACCGCATTCCCCCATCATCTGCCGCGACCCCATCCCAAGGCGCAGCCTCCATGGTGCGCTCTGCGATTTATTTCAAGGCGAACGGAGTGAAGCGTCACTTCGCCTACCAATCCGGAACCAGTGAAGCAGGACGGCGCACCCCCGAGGACATCACCTGCGGGTTCATTGATGTCACCGGCATTCCCGGCCCCGGCATCGCCGCGCACGCCGCCATGGTGGCCCAAGTGGAAGATGCCCATGGAGCGGGCTTCGAATCGCGCCTCGTCGAGAATGTACCGGTTCACATCGCTCACTTCACCACAGCAAAAGAGAAGGTGGATGTGTACTGGGCAGAAAGTTCCCTGGCTTTGACCAAGTTGCTGGGAACGTCGTTTGCAGGTAAAGTATTCGATGTGATGGGCAATCCCCTATCCGTCAAGAACGCCGAGGTAGGCGAGTATCCTGTTTATATCCGTTCCGGACTGGACCGATAACCCAATGATAACGAGATGATTCCCATCATGATCACGTTTTCCATCCAGGATCGACGAGACCATCGCAACGGATTCAGCCTAAGCGAGATGCTGGTGACCGTGGCATTGATTGGCATTCTGGCCTCGCTGCTGGTTCCCGGTCTGCAGTCCTCGCGCCGAACCGCCATGGCGCTGAAGGGCGCTTCAAATCTCCGGCAACTGGCCGCCGCGCAATTGCTCTATGCCGGGGATAACAACGGCAGTTTCACTCTCACGTGGTTTTACGAAAACTCCGCATCATGGCGGCAACGTCTGGGCTCTTACCTCAACATCGATATGGCCAAGCATCCGGTGTGGGATTCCAAATTTTGGGCACCTCTCCAAATGGATCCGCAGTCCATCTACAACGTGCCCGACAGTGCGCCGGCCTCCAAACGCCCCGCCGGAGCCTCGTCCGTCTTTATCAATGGTTGGATGCAGCCATCCTATCCAGGCGGAACCAATTGGAATTTCCGCATGCTGGCGGTTCCCAAGCCTGCCGAGACCATCCTTTTGGGAGAGATGACCCCCGAAGTAAATGGTGACACCATGAAGGAGCCACCCGCCACCTTCAATCGTGGCGGACGGACGAAGATGCTGATGGCGTTTTGCGATGGCCACGTGGAGGAGCTGACGCTTCAGGAACTTTCCCATGCTCCGGCAGATCGCCCCGGCAAACCCAATCGATGGAACTGGTGGAATCCCTAAGGCGTGTCTGCAGCACGTTTTAAAAAAAACGATTGATTCGTTTCTCCACGTCCTGTTGGAAACGCTGGATCAATTGCGTCGTATAGGCCGATACGGAGAGTGTATCATCGGCAACCAAGGGAGTTAAATCCATCGCCCAAGTCAATGCATCCGATTTGTCTGTCGCGTGGGATTCAAAAAAAGTCGCATTGGCAAGACGACGCCCGATAGTCGCTAGATCATAGCGTTTGCCACCGCAAATCTGGGAATCAAACACATTCACCAGAGCCGATGCCAGATTGGGCCGGGCACTGGCATCCAGCACCTGCTTGTCCTCGTCAAGCAACCAGTCGAGACTGCGCCACACTTCGCCTCCGTAGACTTTCCTGGGACGCTGTTCTTTGGGAAGAGATCGTAGCGCGGCGAGACTGCGCGCAAGCACGGCAACATGAGTATCATGCTTGTCGGCAGGATTGTGCAAATAGACAACCTCCGGACGAGCCTTCTCGAGAATACGGCGCAAATCCTCCACCACGCCCTTTTGCGCATTGTCTTTCACCAAAGCGCTGCTGTAGCCCAACTGCACTTGCAACGAGTAACCACCGACACAAGCCGCAGAACGCTGTTCCTGACAACGCACATCCTTCATGGCCTCATCCGTATAAGACGCATAAATCCCCGTTCGGGCACTACCCGCGCCATCGGTCACAACCACGCCGGTGAACCAACGTTCGGACTGGTGATAACAGGCGGCGATGCCGTTGTAGGCGAAAATTTCAATATCGTCCTGATGGGCGGCGATGCAGAGGTGGGTGGTACGGGAGAGAGCTTCATCAATCGAAGCATGATCGGGGACATAACAGTCCGCTTGAGGTTGCGTGAATTTCATAAAATTAGTACGTAACCGGAAGACTCGCGGCGGTCACTGCCTGTCCGTGCCGTTTTTGTTTTTCATCGGGAATGACGAAGGCAATCTTCTGGTTAATCTCGGGGAATTCATCCTGCAAAACGCGTCTCGCTTGCGACATGATCCACTTTCCACCATGCCCGCTGGTCACTCGGCCCAGCAACAGCAGATGCCGGAAATCATAGAAGTCCGCATAGTGCGCAATCGTATAGCCAAGGTACGTACCGATCGTTTCAAAGATTGCCTGAGCGGCAAAATCCCCCGCCTGCATTCGTTCCTGCACGACGACCAAACGTTCGGCAAAAGGCAATTCCTCCGGAAAATGAATTCCCGCCCGCGGAGCCAGTCGCGCCACAGCCTGCTGGGAAAAATATTGCACGCCACAGCCGATATCGCCGGACCATTCATCACGGGGCGCATTCTCCGCATAATCCACTGGCGCAAATGCCAGCTCATTTAGCCAGGTGGTAATGTTTCCATGGGGATTAACAAAGCCCGCCGCCTGGCTTGTACCGAGCGAAATGCCCAGAACAGCATTCTCCTGCAAGGCAATGGCTCCGGCCAACGCTGTAACCTCACCGTCATTGATCACCTCAAATGGCACTCCACTCCAGGCAGAGCGCAGTCGCTTGAAAAGAGGTCGGATTTGACGCGTAAATTCCTCTTCGTTCACTCCACGAAAAAGCGAACCGACTCTCGGTTCATTATCGACGTAGATACCGGCCGCGCTACCACCGATTGCATCGACGCGGGGCAGTTTTTCCGCGGCACGACGCAGCGAATCCTGAATCCCTTCGAAATGATAATTTGGATCTTTCTGGAAGTAGGGATCCCAGGGAATTTCCTCGGAAAAGACCACTTCGCCGTCAATAACCGCCGCGCATTTGCGGTCACTGCCGCCCAGATCAAAGCCAATCCGGCATCCTTTCCAATTCCGGCCCAAGGCGGCCTGACTCTCCGTCTCGGCTGGGATCGAATCAAGCGGAGCGCTCACAATCGAGAGCGCTTCTCCATAAACTTTTTCTCCGATAAACTTAGAATCAAACTGGCGCACGCCTGTCTTGGAATATATCTGCCGCAAGGCCACCGCAAACGATTCAGGTCCGGAAAAATAAATTCGATGCCCCCCCTTTTGCCAAAGCAAAAACTTCAAAGCTCGCTCCAAATAACGGATTGTCAGCGAATCATTTTCCGCACTGGAGGACAATACCTTGGTCTCCCATCGCGAGATATCTCCGTTTCGGCGCTCAAGCGCAAGTGTGATAGGAGTCGACCTGCAATCCAGGCTCACTTTTCTCTCGTAGGCTCGACGCCACAGAACGGCAGGCACAAAATCAGTGTGAAGTTTCGGAACGTGCCGAAGCGCTGTAGAAAGTGAGTTCATAATTGAGTAAAAATTGGCCATTGCTTGAAGGTCTCAATGGCTTCGTATTCAGCGAGACCAAGACGATTGTACGTTTTCGCTGTAGCTTGGTTAATAGCCTCAGCCTGTTGCCAGGTTTCGCGATGACGATCGGTGCGAATGGGGCTCTGGCTGCGTTGGGACTGGTGTTGATAAATTCCCTGAATCTTGTTGGCGAGCTCATCCGGACTCAATGGAACCGCCATTTCAATTTCGTGAGAGGCCCATTCCGCTCCCGCTCCTCGATAGAGCCAGACGCGACAGTCCTTCATCCATGATTGAGACGCCACTTGAGTCAGCGCCTGACGCAGCAGCTCAAAGCAAACGCCCTGCACAGAACTCGGCTCGGACAAACTGCCGGTGGCGAAGATCTGTTGCGGCTTGATCTCCTCCAGCAACGTCACAAGAGCCGCCACATCCTCCTCCTTGGGCGCAAACTGGCGGTAGCGCCCCATTTCATAAAAAGGTAAATCGAGAAAACGAATTCGACCCGCAGGCAATCCACAAATCTGACACGCTTCCCGGGCTTCGCCACGACGGAGCAATCCCTTGATATGTCGAATCTCAATGGAATCAAAATCAAACTCCCCCTTTTGCCGCAGTTGCTCTCGTGCTGTCCGCAAAAGATTCCGCTCTTTTCCCGCCTCTCTTATCTCTGGTTCCAGCTCCAAAAACAGTTCGATCACGCGCGAGACTTCATTATCAGGAACCGCCAGATTTCCCGATGTCGCATACGCCACCGTCACCTCATGCTTCTGACGCACCAGACGGCTAAGCGTACCACCAAGGCAGAGCACATCATCCTGTGGTTCTGGGCTGAGGATAAGTGATCGCTTCGGGAAAGGCTGTGACCGCTCCGGCCGTGAAGAATCATCTGCATTCGGCTTGCCCCCCGGCCAACCGGTAATCGTGTGCTGCAACTGGCTGAAAACCTGAATATTAAGGTCATAGGCCGGCCCGCGAGTCGTGAGCAAGTCCGCCATGCCACGCTCGCTATATTCTTCATCCGTTAATTTGAGGATGGGCTTTTGCAATGTATCAGCCAACCAGATGACCGCTTTACGGGTCATCTCATCATCCCACTTCACCAAGCCCACGCGCCAAGGGTGCTTGATCCGCGTAAGATCCGCCGCCGCCGCATGATCAATGAGAAAACGCGCCTTCGCATGCGATTGTAAAAAACTGGCCGGAAGACTGTCCGTTTGCTCACCTTCCACCGCGCGGGCCAGCACCTCCGATTTGGAGTCGCCCCATGCCAGTAAAACGACTTGCCGTGCCTCCAAAATCGTACCCACGCCCATCGTGATGGCATAACGCGGCACATTGGCTTCACCGAGAAAGTCACGCGCAGCATCACGCCGCGTCATGCTGTCGAGCGTTACTAACCGAGTGCGCGATTCACGTGAGGAGCCCGGCTCGTTAAAGCCAATGTGGCCGGTGCGTCCGATACCCAGAATTTGTAAGTCGATCCCACCCAATTCGCGAATGCTGTTTTCATATTCCGCACAATATTGAAAAGCCTGCTGACGCGTCACTGTGCCACTGGGAATGTGAATATGATCTTCTGGAATATCGATGTGCGCGAAGAGTTGCTCGTGCATGAAGCGGAAATAACTTTGCGGGTGTTCCCGTGAAAGCCCGAAATACTCATCGAGATTGAAGGTGTAAACATTACGAAAACTCACTCCTTCCTCTCGATGTAACCGGATCAACTCCCGATAGAGTCGAACCGGAGTCGAACCCGTGGCAAGACCTAGCACCGTCTTCTGTCCCGCCGCTTCGCGGGATCGCATGAGTTCAACAATCTCCCTCGCCAATTCGGCACAGGCCGCATCCGCCTTGGGATATAGAGTGGTTCGAATCCGCTCCAATTGCTCCGACTCACTTTGAATGGGCATGCTCATTATTGGCTCCTTCACTCAAGATAAACCAATTAATCGCTCTTCATAATGAAAAATATTTGCATAATTATCCTTTTATTTTGCATTTCCGACTGCGTAAATAACCTCCAAAATCGCAGCTTATGACTCCCAAACTCCTCTCGCTTGCAGACAAGCTACCCGAACCAGAAGACTATTTTCGGGGTGTTATCCTTCCATGGTCATGCCATGTGGATAACGTACTTATTTTTTTGCGCCGCACTCGGACCGAATTGCAGCGAAGAACCTTTGCCAGCCATCCACACCATCGATTTGTGTTGGTCCTGAATCTCGAAACCCCCGGCATTATCAGCCTGGATCGTCGTTATCATTTTCTCGAACCAGGCCGCGCCGCTCTGATATTCCCTTACCAATTTCATCACTATCTCAGCATTCCCTCTGAGTCCCTGCGCTGGCTATTTATCACGTTTGAAACGGATTGCGCTCAAGCCCTTGAGGAATTTCGTCAACATTTCATTCCACTTAAGGCAGACGCCCTGGAACGGATACAGTTGCTCCTGGAGCTTTGGCAACGACGGAAATCGCCACTCCGCAATAACCTGATCGTAAATGAACTCTCCTCACTTCTTGCCATTCTGCGCGCCTCGCTGCCGAAGGAGGAATTGTCCGCTCGCGTGAGCGAAAGTGCCGCCCGATCCAGCGGCGTGACCATTCTACCGCGAATTAATCGTTGCCTCGCGGAGCGAGATCGAACCGCGCACACCATTCCCGCGATCGCACGGGCGATCGGTCTTTCGGACAGCCGCCTACGCACGGTCTTTCGACAGAATTTCGGTATCAGTCTAGGTTCCTATATCCGCAACTATCAAACCCATCAAGCTCTCTCTCTGATGCAGGATCGATCCACTGCGCTTTACGAAATCGCCCAGACTTGCGGGTATTCGTCGTTAGCGACATTTAGTCGCGCCTTTAAGGAGCAAACCGGATTGTCACCCCTAGCCTATCGCAAAAAACACTTCGCCTGATCAGACGACTGACGGCAACGTCAACCAACGATTGTCTGTACGCAAACTTTCCGCAGCCAGACAACCGACTGCCACGCTTTGACGTCCAGCAATTGGGTTTTCTGTATCGGCGCGCCCCTCGTGAATAGATAGCAGCCAATTTCGGATCATACGGAGATCCGCGCCACCATGACCAGAGCCGGTGAGATCAAAGTGGAAAGTCTCCCGCTCAACGCCCTGCCGATACAACACCTCCACACGATTGTCCCTCTGCCAACCTTCCACCCGGCGCATGGATTCGAAACTTTCCATGCGTCCTTTCGTACCGATGAAAACGTAACTGCGATGATAATCTGGGGAGAAATGGCATTGTCCATAAGTCGCAATGGCGCCGCTTTCCAATTCCATCAGAACCGATTCATTATCCTCCACGTCGACCTCCTGACGAAAGGCGCACTGATTGCGCGGGACGGCCGGATCAAGATTTGTTTCCGGACAAGTGTACTTCTCCTCGCATTCCGGGCAGGTTAACGCGTTGCTACGATCCCCTCCATAATAAGAACGCCGACCGAGAGCCGTCAGCCGTCGCGTATAGGAACCTGCCACAAAGTGCATGACATCGAAGTCATGCGTAGCCTTTTGCAGCAACAGGCTCGTGCTTAGCGCCCGCCGGGAATGCCAGTCTTGAAAATAGTAGGTACCGCCAAAACCAACGAAGTGTCGAATCCATACCGTCGTGATTCTCCCAAGCTTTCCTGAGGCAGCAATCTCCTGCATTTTTTGATAGAGCGGATGAAATCGAAGGTTAAAACCAATGCGCAAGGATTGCCTCGTTTCTTTTTGCACACGCAGCATTTCATCGCAATCTGCAATCGAAATGGCCATCGGCTTCTCGCACAGCACAGGCTTGCCCGCGCGCAAACCATCGATGGCATCCTGACGATGACAATGATCGGGTGAGCCCACAATCACTCCATCAAGCTTCGGATCGCTCAACAAAGAATCCCGATCCACCAGAGGAATCTCATATTCGGCAGCGCGCATCCACTCCTTCGCGTAGGAGGGATTGGGATCATAGGCCGCCACTACGTCACCCAATCCCGACTCACTTACATTTTTAGCCAAGGACACCCCACGGCCACCAGCTCCGATCAAACCAATTCTGAATGCTTTCATTATCTTCCTTTTACAGCGTCAAAATTGCTGCCATGGCTCGATGAGTATTGTGAATCAGCACCTCGGGACAATGCTTATAAAATGGAACCGGTGGAATCATCTCGGCCGTCACCCACCCTGAGTATGGCACAGCGCGTAAAGTTTTCATCACCTCCGGCCAGTTTACATCCCCCGAAAGCAAATCACAAAATCCGTCCGCCGAACCCACCGCGCGGCGATAATCCTTGAAGTGCACTCTTGCAATTCGCGAGCCGAGGATCTCGATCCAATGCTCGGGATACCCCGTTGCCAGTACATTACCCACATCGAAATAAGCCCCAACATATTGGGATTGGAATTGATCCACAAAGCTCCGCATCTCCAGCGGACTAGTCAAAAATTTATTCCAGACATTTTCGATGCCAATGCACACCTTGAGTCTCTCCGCCTCGGGCAAAACCTTCCGGATTAGTTCTGTTGCCCGAGCATAGGCTGTCGCATACGGTACGACTTCACATCCAGGAATAAAATCCACCCCCACCGCTCCGGGCACGACCAGCACAGCGTCGATTCCCAGCTCATGCGCGATCCAAATTTGTTTACGCAAGATGGCTTCCGCCCTCGCCCGTGTCGCTTCGTTAGCGCTCGCGCCATTTGCTTCCCAGTATAAGCCTGTCGCCAGACCACTCAAATTGATGCCTGTATCCTCAGACAAACGACGCACTCCGCGTAGGTCGTCCCGTGTACTGGCGAGATTGACCGGTCCCGATTCGCTCAGATCAATCTCAAAACCATCAAAACCGGCCTCCCGCGCCAAACGCAATTTATCGCTAAGCGTTCCGCCGGCGGGGAACGACCAGATGCTGATGGATGATTTCATGGATTTTTCCATGACTCATTCTGTCTCGCCCGGCTCCTTCACACCATAGCCATAGCGATTCGGCTTTTAACACATTCGATTCAACCTTTTGTGAAGCGCTCGCGGTAATCCGTGGCCCGCATACCGGAAAAGCGATGAAATGACCGGCTAAAAGAAAAAATGGAATCGAAACCGCAACGCTCCGCAATTTCCGAAATGGATAGCTCGGATTGCAACAACAGAGACATAGCCTTCTGCAAGCGCAAACGCCGCAAGTGCTGACCCAAACTCATTCCGGTTTCCTGCCGAAAACGCGCACGCAAGTAACTCTCCGAAATCGCCAGACGACCCGACAATTCCTTCAATCCAATTGCCTCATCCAAACGTGGCATGCATTCCTGGTTAATCCGCATCAAGAGCGATGATGGTTTCGCGCGACTTCCCTCTCGCACACGGCCCACTGACTTGACCGCTAGCATCCGGTTTAGGAAAAGCCCCAGCCATTGGGATAATTCATTATTACGTCGCATTTCCCATGCCTCCACGAGACCGGCCATCAATGCATAATCGCCTTCCTCCATGCGTCGGGAAGGATGAAGGCGCAGGCCTTCAAGTGTCGCAGCGTCCTTTATTTCGAACGTGATGATCTGCCAGATCACAAACTCCTGATCGAATGCAAAGCCATGATGAAACTGAAATGGGAATATCAGCAGCGAGTGCAAAGGCCCAAGTACAAACCGTCGATCATCCGCATAAACGGTTCCCGTCCCCTGCCATGGGACAACGAGGACGTAGCGATGATGGTGATGTCTCGCAAGTACATCCCTCGCGGTTTCCGCGCGACTCCTCCGCGCGAAGCACAGAATCTTTTCCGGCCACAGCGCAATCCCGCTCCGGGTTTCGGCAAAATAGTCGTGCGGAGAGCGCATGGCGCGAATGCGCTCCAGCGCGGGTGATACTAACTGAAACCTGGGCATGGAAATCAACTTAGGGATTCAATCGATTATGTTAAAACTAAAATCGATCACACCATGGTTTTTCTCTCCTATTATGACCACTCTGATGACATGAAACTTCGTGTTGCCATTGTTGGTTTTGGATTCATGGGACAAATGCATGCCAAAGTCTATCAGGCTTTGGAGAACATCGAAATTGTCGGCGTAGTCGATACATTCCCGGCCACAGTGAAGGCTGTCGCCGAATACGGGCTCAGCGCCACTCTCTTTCCAACCCTTGAGGCAGTTCTCGATCAAACAGCCGTCGATATCGTCGACATCTGCCTGCCCACGGATCTGCATGCGGACGCCATTGTGACCGCTGCGCGTGCAGGCAAGCACGTCTTTTGTGAAAAGCCCCTCGCTCTCACGATCGCAGACGCTGAGCGCGCCCTCGCTGCAGTAGAGGCTGCTGGCGTGCATTTTCAAGTGGGTCAGTGCATTCGTTTTTGGCCGGAATATCAAGCACTGGAAACGTTTCTTAAATCAGGCCAAGGCGGATGCCTTACCAGTCTCTGGATGCAACGCCGAGCTAGCAAACCCGCCTACAGCCAGGAGAACTGGTTGCATGCCAATCATCGCTCCAAGGGTGCCGCGCTGGATCTGCATATTCACGATACTGACTTCATTCTGCATCTTCTCGGCAAACCTCAGTCTGTTCACTCGATCGGACACAAAGTCGATGGTGTCTACACGCACCTGTTCACGCATTACTACTACGATCAAATTGCCGTTACGGCCCAAGGCGGCTGGGATTATCCAGCCCAATGGGGTTTCCAAATGGCATTTCAAGCCGTGTTTGAACACGCAGTAGTCGAAATGGATTCCCTGATATCCCCATCGCTTCATATCACGCTACAGGATCAAAAGCGTGTAGCCATGCTCTTCAACAAACCCGTTATTAAATCGGACGGTCCCAACAGCGGAAACATTTCTGATCTCGGTGGATATTACAACGAACTGGCAACATTCGTAAGAGGAATTCGTACTGGATCAAAACCAACCATCGCCACAGGACCGCAGGCCCTCGAAAGCCTCCGGACCGTGCTGGCCGAAATCCAGTCCGCCGATGAGAAGCGGAGCATTACGCTTTAACTCTGCCAATGCTTGTTAAGAAATGGCCACCGCCCGCCTTCGGACGGTGGCTCACGTACCACCAATACTTACAAGCTCTTGATGCGCGGACTGTACTTAGCCAGATAGCCTTGATTACGAGCATCGCCTTCAGGAGTATTCGCACTACACCAAATAGGTGGAGTCACTCCTCGATCCACACATGCCTTAACCGTCTCAATTTCCAACCGATGCGCGATGAAGAAATCGGCCATATTGGAAACCGGAGCGATCGGTTCGGAGAATCCCGCCACCTTTAATGTGGCATCGCCCACCGGATTATAATCGTCGATGCACACCTCCGCATAGTCGAACAGATTCTTGCCATTGGGATGACGGATCGGGTGATCTGCTGGACATTCTGTCTGCCAGTAGGAGGAAGCCACACCAATGATACGCGCCCCAACCTTCTTGAATTCCTCGCAAGCATCAATCGTCGCCGCATTGAATCCGATATTGTGAAAGACCACCACAATATCATCCTTTTTCAATTTATAATAGCGCACCAAGGCACTTCCGAAATTCAACGTCCGTTCAAACTCCAGATATTTAATCGCCTGCGTGAACGGAGAGAGCGCCGTATCGATGAGAGGGTTGATGTTGGACAAACCGCCTGCGCGAAAAAACATCTCCGCCACAGGCAAGCAGGTATGTCCACCCCCGCCATAAACGTGGATAAGCCGGTCGTTTGCAATCGCCTCAGCCATCAGCTGGCCCGCTCGACGCAGATTGTCCGCCTGCTCCTTTTCGATCCGGTTCAAATTGGCCGTCACCAATTCCAAGTAGGTCGAACTCATTTTTTATCCTCCTCCATCTTCATGGTCAGAAACTGATGGTTCGCCCTCCCCACCGCCTCCCAGACACCGTCGGCATCAGGTGCAGCGAGAACGGTCCCCTTGCCGCCACGATAAGTCCACGTAAAGAGCGAATCGACACCCATTGACCGATAGAGTTTTGCTGTACGCACAATTTCTTCCAGATCATCCGGCTGCTTGTAATACCCCATCATCCAGCGTTGACTGCGCTTGCCGTACTTCTTCGCCACCTCCACCGTACGGCGGGTGATGTCATCAAAGAACGATTTCGGCAGGTTCCAAGCAATGATTGTCGTACTGAAGACATCGAATTCTGGACTCGATGCCACCTTTTCCCAGTTATCGTACCCACGCCGCTCCGTAACGTAGTAGGTATTGAGAGTCGCATGCACGCAACAGGTAATCTCGCTCTCCGGCCGGATCGCCTTGATCCGTCGCGATGCCTCGCGAAGCACGTCCAGCGCTTCATCTTCACGGAAATTCACCACTTCTGGAGTCAGGAGCTTCGGCATTTCCATACCGTAACGCGCCTTGAACTTCTCCTGACAACAGGAACAGCGGCAAGCCCAATCTTCTCCGGCACCTCCTGTTATCGAGGCCATATTCTTGGGCAAAGCGTAATGCGGCTCATCCCAAAAAAATCCATCCGCTTCCACATAACGAGCCAGCTTTTCGCAAATGCCATTGAAATACTCGCGAAAAGCCGTCGAGACAAAGCATGCCGCCGGGAGCGGCTCCCCAGTGAAGGCACTAACCTGCCGGCATTGCGCATGGTCAGTGAGAAATTTGCTCGGCGGCTCACCACCGAACCACTTGCCAATACCCCAGGTATCGAGATAGACGCGCAACCCATGCTTTTTGGCGACGCGGGTGACTTCGATAATGTTCGGAAACCAAAAATCGATGTCGAATTCACTCAACGCTAAGATGACCGCATTGCAGTGGTGGCTTTTCATTTCGAGAAAATCACGCTCAGCATGTTCCGGATAACTGATTCCGTAATAACTAACGCCAGCTTCACAAACGGGAGCCGGCTTTCCAGTAGATAATTTTGTGCTCATGAAATAGTTTTAAAACCTATTATATATATATCATATATACCCCCACTCGAACAAGACTGGAAACCGTCGAAAGACTTCGAATTCAGCCACGTTATTCGCGATAAATCGAATTCTCAAAAGCATGTTTTTCCCTCTATAAATCGACGATTATTAAATCAAAAGTGGCCCGCATAAAATCCGGATTTCCTTGTTTTATTGAATCATTTCAACCGAGGAGAAAAGAGCCGAAATCGAGATCCCACCCGGAAACATTACGTTGTTTTTGGCTCCATTTAGTATATATAGATGCCTATCAAACATAACACATGCCACGTCCCGATTTATGTCCGAAAATTGATTTCGTTTCGCAAGCGGCCACAGGTTATTTTCATGAATATTCACCAAAAAATGAGCACCTCTCTTTCCCGCGTCAGGGCTCACGCTTCCACGTTATTTTTAATCCAACCTAATCTGGCAGTCCGTCGGAATTCCGATGCCCAGTGGATGCCTGATCAACCTTCACCGGCCTCGACTCCGAGACTGGGCTATTTCCTCTGATATGCACTCCATCCTTACCCGTTCCCCACAGGTTTCCAGCGCTAGCGACGCTTTGCGCCATTTGCTGGAAAAGTATAACATAACAGCCCCCTCCGGCTGGACGCTCGCCCTCACCCCACAGGATATGGATCCTCATTCCATCGCCTTCGTTTCAGGGACGCATTTGGTCCAGCAAAACCTCACTTCCACCCTGCTGCCCTTGCGCCCTTGGCGTGAGGAAAGACGCTTCATCGAACTGCGATCCATTGTGGAAAAGCAAACCGTCGAGAATGTCTCATTGCTCCGCTTTCGTTGTTTTTCCCCGAGCCAAACGGAAACCCTAAAAGAGCTCCTTTATCGCGAATTCGACCTTTGTGAATGGATTGGTGGTGGAACAATCACCAGTCTTTTCAGCACAATTACGCGCGATTCCGTAGCCAATATCATCCTCCGTCTCTCAAATGGCGTGGTCGCTTCGATCGAGGCCTCCATCCTTCAACCCACAGGCAGTACACGACAGGATCGGCACGAGGTCATCGCCAGTCGCGGAGTCACCTGTGATCGCGTGGTGGATACCCAAGTGGCGCAGGAGTCGATTTATCTCTTCCAGTCCAGCAATGCCACCGTCTATACCGACACTGATGCCGAGTTATTTGGATTTTCCGCTGATGTCATCACCTTGATTCGCGCTGCTCTCCGGCAATGTCAAAGTCCAATTCCCATTGAGACCTTGCAGGCTCAACACCGGCACTTGGCCAAGGTAGTCGACACTGCTTTTCAGTCAGCTGCCACAAACCGTCGCATCACCCTCTAATCTATCCCCATGAAACCCGTTGCCATTGCCATGTTGTCGCTGACCCATGGCCATACCCGCAAGTACTACCAAACCCTCAAGGAAAACTCCAAACTGCGCTGGGTCGCCGTCTGCGCTGAGTCCGCTGAAATCAAGAGACATTTCGATTCCCTCGGTCACGGAGTACCTTGTTATCTCGATGAACTGGAAATGTTCCGCAAACACCCGGACATCGAGGCCGTCGTTCTCGCGTCCGCCAATCAGAGACACCTGGCTCAAATGAAACTCTGCGCTGAGCGCGGCATTCACATGCTGTCGATGAAAATTCCATCGTTCGACATGGCTGAGTACGATGAAATGATCCAGCTCGTCGCGCACCATGGTGTTGTCTGCCAGATCGAACTCGAGTTGCATTACAATCCCGTTGTCCATCGCATCAAGCAGCTCATCCAGAAGGACGCCATTGGCCCGATCCTTGGCTTTCAAGCCACCAATATCACACTCTCTCCTGTCTGGGCATTTCCCTGGCAGGGCGTACCCGAAGTCAGTTATGGCCGTCGTCAAAAATTAAACACGAGCGATTCACGTTTTCGCGGCGGAGCACTGTGCGATCACCCGCACATCTTCGATATGATTCGATGGATGACGAAGAGCGACTTCGAATCCATCTACGCAGAAGTGGGGAAAAATCTGCGGCCCGATATCGAAGTGGAAGATGTGCTCATGGTCGCCGGGAAAATGCGTAACGGTGTTACCTTCCTGCTTGATCCTTCTTGGTCACGACTGGAGGAACGACTGAAGGTTCCCGGACCAGGCTGGGAAGTCTATCCAAAGCGTATGGAAGTGAATATCTCCGTGATCGGTGAAAAAGGCACCCTCATGGCCGATTGCTTCGGCCCGAACGTCTATCACAATGGTGCTCCCAATGACCGTTACACCGTCCAGTATACCTATTTTGATGAATGGATTGGGATGATGGACGAATTCGTTGCTTGCATTCGCGAGAAGAAGACACCCATGATCAACCTGCCGTGGCATCGCCGCACCATCGAAGCGATGAACGCCTGCTACGACAGTATTGAATGTGGCCAGCCCGTTTCGTTCTAAAGTCTTTCTGCAATTCCCTGCGTCATGAAAAGTCATTCCGTGGTTTCATTCGAAAATCTGATTCCGCTACCACGACATATTCAAAGACAGAGTGGTTCTTTCGTGAGTCCGAGCAAATGGCGCGTCGCAGGGGATATCGGCGATTCTAGAGTGCGGCATTTGCTGAATCGTCGACTCCCTTGCGGCTGGCGGCAATTGGAGACCAGCGATAACGCTACATTGAGCGTGCAAATCGTCTCCTCACTACGATTGCCCCAAAGCGTTCCCGCAGTCCTTCGCGAACAAGCGTATCGTCTTGAAATCACTCGGCATCAAATTCTCATCCAAGCGGAAACCATTATCGGCCTCTTCTATGGAGTGCAAACACTCGGACAATTATTGGTCCAGTCCGACCGCCTGCCTTGCGGTGTTCTGCTGGATTGGCCGGATCTCGAAATGCGAGGCGTTCACCTCACTCTCGGAAGTGGCCATATGCCGCCTTATGAAAAGTTGAAGGAGACTCTGGAGAAACTTGCCTCCTTCAAGTTCAACTACTTTCTAATCGAATATGATGGCAGTTTTTCCTGGGAAAAATATCCCTTCATCGCCATCCCGTCCGCACTGACTAAGGATCAATGTCGTGATCTCATTGCCACAGCCAGGCAGAATTTTATCGAATTGATACCGACAGTCGATTCGCTCGGGCATCAGGAACACTACCTCTGCCACCCCTCGCTCAAACATCTGCGCGAAGTACCCACATCCAGCATGGAGCTTTGCGCCAGCAATCCGAAGTCGAAAGCATTCATCAAGGACCTCTGGCAAGAGGTGCTCGATGTCCACTCCGATGCCCGATACGTTAACATCACTGGCGACGAAGTATTCCGCTTCAACAAACTCTGCCCGCGTTGCCAGAAATTTGCCGACCGCGGACAACTTGCCGACCTCTTCTTCAATTATTATAACGAGCTCATTGGCTGGATGCTGAAGCAGGGTCGTCGCCCGATGATGTGGCACGACATGTTGACAAGCCATCCAGAGCGTCTTGCCGATTACCCTCGCGAGACTCTCATCATGTATTGGAACTATTGGGGTACCGATGCCAAAAAATGGGAAATCGGACACGGATTGCCAACGGAACTACTTCGCGAGGATCTGCCCTCCATCCCGCGTCATCTACGCAAGCTCTACCAACCCTACTGGTTTCAACGTTCCACGAAGCCGGATTTCACGCCGTGGCCCTATTTGCGCTTTTTTCAAGATCAAGGATTCGAAACTCTTGGAGCCTCCGCGGGGAGTCCGGTGGTCGAGGAATTCCCTTTCGCCGGGTTTCATAGTCGCATTCGTAATGCCAAGTCGATGGCACAGGGGGTCAAAGCCGCTGGCGGGCGCGGTCTCATCCACACCTATTGGAGTACCTTTGCCTCCCTCCTCACGGCCTGGACTGACCTTGCCGCAGCAGGCGATTATTCCTGGCATCCGCGAGACGAATCGATCGAATCATATCTCCAGCGTTTCGATGCTCTCTATCTTGGCTCGGGCAGTCGCTTCGCGAAGGCCGTGAACTACTACGACGCGCAAAATTATTCTCAGCACGCACCAGAATTTCGCGTCACCGAAGCGCTCCCAACTACAACACTGGAGAAATCGTTGCGTACCTTCTGGAAGACGACAAAGCAGCATTGTCAGCGCAATCGAGAATTGCTCGAAGTCATCGAACCGTCTCTTGATATGGCTGCTTTACGCTCCGCCGCTCGAAGACAAGCCACCGCCAGACTTTTGCCCCAACTTGGCCAAGGAAAGGATTTTCCGATTGATCTCACTGGTGCTTGCAACGGTCGAACCCAGCGTGTTATTCCGGCCCTCACGGGTACCAATCTTGCGCTCAAGCCGGGCAAGCATCGCACCCATGGCGTCACCTTGAAGATTAGCGATCATCAGCGTGGTCAATCCAATGCCATTTTGCTTCAAGGCGAGCACAATCCCAATGGAGCGGAGATCGCTACCGTTCCATTAAAAGGGAAGAAATTTAATCGCCTTTTTTTCTTTCATACGGCCGCCTATGCAGCACCTGGGACAGCGATCGCCTGTTACGAAATTCATTACACCAACGGGAGCCGGAACCTGATGCCCATCGTGGCCGATACCCATGTTGGTGATTGGAACATGGGTAAGGAAGCGCCAGCTGAAGCTCTTGTCGCCTGGCAGGGCTTTAGCAACGCGCACGATCTGGGACGCCGCATGCTTTACCTGGCTCCATGGATCAACCCGCATCCGGACCAATCCATTGACCGTATCGTCCTCCGCTCCACCCATGCCGCAGGATATATTATTCTCGTGGCAATCACCGGTCGGAAAGATACGCGGTCCATTCAACTAGCCACAAAACGCCGTGGGCCATCTTTGCCGGTGCTCCTCCATCGATTTGAATCGAACTATCGTAAAACCTATGCGGGCCGCTGTGTTCCCGAGCATATCGACCGGGCACTGCAGCGTCTGAATCCTGCTCGTTATTTGCCCTGCGACCGCAAGGTATAACCATCCCCCCACTGGGGATAAATCAGAATTTCGCGAGGCACCCCCGGGAATGACCGTTCGCTGCAAGCCAGCATGGCATGCAGTTGCTTGACCGCGCATTCGCCGAGAATATCCATATGCTGCAAAATGCCCGCCGCCTTTGATTTCGCGATCGTGTCTTTTCCCAGGAAAGCCACGCCGACTTTATCCGGCACTTTGAACCCTCCCGACTCCAACCATTCTGGAATATCCTCATTGCCCGTCACGACGCACTCCGGTTTCTCTTTGCGAACCCAGTCGAGAAAGCCGGTTTTCGTCAATTCCATGGGCAGATGGGGAGTTACCACCTTCAACCCGCCGGGCAAATATTGTTCCTTCGTCATGGCCCCCAGCCACTCGTAACGCAATCGGCGCTCCAGCGGCATCCAATTCGCCAGCCCTACTCTGCGATAGCCCAATTCCTTCAGCTTGGTGCACACGAGACTCATCGCCGCAAAGGCGTCCGTGGCAATGCGGTGAAAAGGCTGACTGGTCGTGGTATTTCCGATCGTCACGACCGCATAGCGACTCCAATCAATCTCAAAATCGAGGCAGCCATCAGGCGTCGGCAGCAAAATCAATCCCTGGATGCCGCGTGCGCGAAAAATCCGATCGCCATCCTTGCCCCCACCCAGATCACGCAACACGTAAAGATTTTCCAGATGATAACCCAGCTGACCGCAGGCGCGTTGCATTCCCGCGTTCAATAATTCCGCCCATTCCTGACGCTTTTCCTTGAGCCAGCGATCATCCATCACCGTCGCCAGATTGGCGTACACGCGCTTCGTCTGCCGACGCCGCGTCACCAATGCCGCAAGCAAGGGGTCGGGCTCATAGCCAATTGTCTTGGCCGCCTCCTTGACCCGCTTGCGCGTGGCGGCCGAAATCCGTGGATCATCCCGCAAGGCCATTGAACACGTGGCAATCGCCACGCCCACCAATTTCGCCACGTCCGCCAGGATTGGAGTTCGGTTTTCGCTCATAGAGTCAGCACCATCGCGCACAAGCCATGGACCATCATAACAGATGGAAGAAAAGATCGAGCCTTTTTCTGCCAGGCACAATTCGTTCCTGCCAAATGAAGAAACTCATGCGGTAACGAGAACCCTCGCCAAATTCAGGGAGTCCATCTCGGGTCCGTAGATGGTACTTGACCCTTGATATTTTCCACGTGGCCATCGACAAACAGATAGTTCGCCGAAGATGCTGGATGACGTTTCGCCACCTCACCATCCCGATTCGGTGAATAAAGGTCTGAATTCATCGCCACTTCGACAATCAGAAAAAGATTCGCTCCGGAAACGCTCAAGGGACGGTAGTTCCATGATTTGTAGATTTGTGTTGGATCGATTGAATAGTTCAGAGCGTAAGCCACCTCACGACCAGCCGGTCGATACTCCGGGCAGAGAAAAATCCCTATCGCACGCTTGAGTGGCGCCGGTCCCATTTGATTCTCTGGAATCCCCGCGTAAGGAGCCAGTTTTTGCATCCAGGTGGTGGCGCCTGATGTGGCATTGTAAGCCCGGGGGTACTCCTGGTTATTGTCGCTAAGGTAGCCAGTCATCGCCACCCCGATCTGCCGCAAATTCGCCTGACATTGCAGGGATTTCCCCCTGGCCCGAGCAGAGCTGAAAGCAGGTAGCGCCAGTGCAGCCAGGATCCCAATGATCGATATCGTGACCAATAATTCGATCAAGGTGAAAGCTGTACGGCGACAAGTCGGCTCTGGACTTCGCCACCCCACCCCGTATTGATTCGTATTTGAGCCCGTGGTGGTCATATTTCTCGTTCTTCTATGGAGTCGCCGGCGTTTGTGGCAACAATTCCACATCATCCACTTCCACCACGCCCTCTCCCTCTTGAATCCCCACGAAAACGGTCCCTCGGACTCCCGATCCGGAAATCTTCTGTCTCACCGTCAGCTGCTGCCACTCACCCGTCCCCTCCACCGCAAGCGCGTTCGCTGCGCTCGGCATCGACGAACCCGGAATTTGCAGCGAGAATCTCATACGAACCGAGACTCCCTTTTGGATTCGCACCCAAGCCGATAGGACCCATTCCCCGGCTGAATCAAGAGTCACAGGTTGGCTCACCCACACGCCTTTGGCGTTCGTGCCAGTCGCGAATCGAATCGCGCATTCGCCTGTATGAGCTCCCTTGATGTAACCAAAGTTTTTACGCTCGGGATCTTCCGCGCTCAATTTCCAATAGACAGGACGCGCTGCCGTGGGATCCATCAGGTAATCTCCCTCGCGCATTTCAAATCCCGGATTAGCCACCGCATTGCCCACCAATCGCTCCACCTTGGCAATCTTCAATGGCGCTGGACTGACAAGATAGATCAGCCCTGAAAAATCTAACGGCTTGGCCGAATCCCACTTTCCGGAAAATACAGGCTCTCCGTAGAGATCCGTTACCGCCACCACTATGTCGCTTTTATCCGCGGTTAAAGTCAACCGGACTATGCCGCTATTCGCCGCAAAGACGTAGAGCCGTCCTCCATCGGTACGCTTCAGTTGCCACCCAGCACAAGACCCACCCAATCCCTCGATCTTGCCAACGTAGCTATCACATACGCGAAGTTGCCGCGACAATTCGGCCGTTACGGCAAAATAAGGAGTCGGCTTGAGATTTCCATAAAAGCGATCCATGTCCGCTTCATGAAAAAAGAACTTCGAGAAGCCGTTGTCGAGACACCAGAAAGCGGTCGATATGGCCTCGTATTCATCCTGGAACCCTCCCATATATTGCCGCTCCGTCTGCCACAGCGGCACATTGGGCTTGGCCGCTCGCGCCGCGGCCAACGCCGCAGCGATCGTGTCATTGCGCCCCGCATAGCCGTGCACATTGAAAATATCGAACGATTTCGCAGCCCCCATCTTCATCAGCGCGGCCGGCATGCCGGTGTCCGTGGCACCTTGCGAAAGACTGAAGCCAGAGGTCAAGACCTGGGACTCTGGATCAATCTCCTTGATAATCCGATGTGCCGACTCGAGGAGTTGGTAATAGTCCTCTGTCGATCCACTAAAACTGGCGAATACAAAGGGTGGATGAAAATCGACCTCGTTATAGATTTCCCAGTGCTTGACCTGCCCATGATAACGCTGCACCACCGCGCGGATATATTTTTCCCAATCCAATAGATTCTTTGGTTTGAATCGCTCCGGACGACGCAGAAATTCGGAAGCTGCCTTTCCCTTCAACCGATTCACCTCAGCCTCGGAACGCGAACTGGCCCATGTCGGCGGATAGCCCAAAACTCCCAACACTTGGATGCCGGCCTTCTTCGCTGCCGCCATGTCCTCATCCGCTTGGGCCCACTGAAATTCGCCCGACGCAGGTTCTACATTACACCACAGAAAACTGCGCTCATTGCCCCACGCCCGATGCCAACGAATCCCTAATTGGGTGTACGCATCGGGCTTGTTGAAGTGGTGATGATGTCCGAGATAATCAGCCAGCTTACCGGGCGCTGCCTTCTCTACCGGCTGAACGACATATGACCAGTCATACATCGACTCTCGACCTTGCGGAGATTTCACCGTGATCTTGATATTATAGTAACCCGGCCGCCCCACGGCAGGCATTGCTAATTCATGCGGAGCATATAAAACTCCCGATTTCACAGGAACTTGATAAGTCTGCGTTCCAGCAGCTTTACCGAGTCGCGTGAACAGATCGCATTTGATCTCCACCACCGCATCATTTGACGTGTAATTCACCAAACGCAGCGGCACGGATAGTGGTTGCCCCACAGCCGTCACAAGCTTTGCCGGTGCCCGTTCAGGAAAGGCCCACGCGCCAAATGTTTTTTCCTGCCAATTGGTTTTTCCAAGTGCCGGCTGCTGTAGGGTACGCTCATCCCATAACGTGGTATGCTCATCCACTTTCAATTCCGCCTTTTTCTGCAACTCCATGCCGGAGCGAGCCAAATCAGAAACCCGCAATTTTTCGACTTCAAAGGAGCCCAGCTTTCCAGCACGAAAGCGATCCGGCAAAAGAGCGAGCGGTACCTTCAATGCGCCTCGGCCTAGAAGTTTTCCGTTCAACCAAAAACTGTGCTGACCATCGCCCCAGGTAAAAGCCAAACGGTAGGTTTTATTCGCCTCAAAATCCAGCGCCTCCGGAGAGATGGCGCTCGCGCCTGCATTACTACGTGCCAGTGCCAGAAAATCACGATTATCGCCAGGCGGGCAGAAAACGAGTCCCAGAACCGTCGTCATTTCGAGCGAGGAATTACCCGTGGCGCGAAATACGAAGAAGTAATCACTCAGCATTTCTTCGCGTGACCGCAGAAACTTCAAATCCATTTCCACGGTTCCGGACTCGGGATTGAGAACGCCCGGTGCCCAGTAATCCATTACACCGCGCTCCGCAGCTTGGGAGGGGGTAGACGCTGTCAGGAACAGCCCCGTCATGCCAATGAAGGATAAAACTGTAATGATTTTCATAAGAGCAACCAGGCAAGAGAGAGCCAAATCATACCGACATTCGACCTGATTATTTATCACTCAGGCGATAGTAAAAGCGAATGGTGATCGGTGTTTTGGCCTCTACAAAGAACGATTGAGAGATGCGGGAATTATGCCAGACCCGTATAAAATGTGATCCAGCCTTCGCGCTGCCACCTTCCACCCTCGCCCGATTGGAGTCATCGACAGGTGGATTTCCGGATTGAAGATCTGCCACGCTCCAAGAGGCAGGTCGATTTTCATTCTCCTTTTTTTCAAAGCCACCGTTTTTAATCACAATACTGTCAGCCTGCACATCATCAAAATCGATCTGAATGCACCGGATTTTTTTCGTGGCTGGATCCTCCACCAAATATGTCCCCATCAGAGTAAGCGAAACATTACCACTCTTCGAAGGAGTAATCGTCAGGAAACCTTCCTGCCAATCTGTCGTCGTGGGAAAAAGAGCCGTGACGAATCGGGTTTTCTGACCCGCATTGAGCCAGTCCGCATGCATTACCTTCGCGCCCGACGAACAAGCGCCAATCTCCAGATCAATTTCGTCCCGCGGGCTGCTGATAATATCAATGCGAGCGAGATTCTGCGCAGACCACGCCAGATTACCACCCAGCGTACACAACAGACTGACGCCAGCCGCCAAACAACCGAAGAAATTTTTGATTTTTTCCATAACTAGAATCCTTTCTTTGGAATTACGGACATCCCTTACCGATGATTACGAAGCCGCCGCATCCTGCCGACCCGCGCCAATGCACCCACACCGAGTAAAAGCAGCGAGATTGCCCCTGGCTCTGGAATTGCGGTTACGCTCAGTGCATCCACATCGACCACGATCGTGTCATTTGAGCCGGTAATAAGATTCAGCATCGTGCCCGGATTGCCTGCTGAGGCCGTCCAGGGAATCGCCCCTCCATCGGCATTCGAGGTGATGGTACTGGTCCAATTTATCGTCGTCTTGGCGCCCGAAACAATCACCTGGGTGTATTTGTGCGTCACAGGATCAATAACCAAGTCGAATGACACATAGCCGCCAAAATCGGAATAGTTCGTGTACAATCCCAAATTAGCCCCCGTGACGCCTCCCAATCCATCTCCTGTATAGAGACGCAGGATGTCATTATCAAAATTGATTCGCACCCAATCCTTATTATTGGCCGCTCCCGTCCCACCATATTCCAGAAAGAACTGTAGATTCGTTCCCGTGCTATATCCGGCACCAACCGCAAATGAGACCTGAAAACGAAAAGGCGCATTAAGTAGCGACGCCGAGTTCGCCAGATTCAAGCTATCCCCGCCCGCCAAGCTGGTACTGGTATCATTAATGCGCACGGCCTGAGCGCCTTGATACGGATTCAGGTTCGATGCGGTAATGCTTGCCGCGCTACCCCATGCCGCACCTGCGGATGTATCCGTAACTCCCGTCAGCGAGCCACCGTTCACATAGCCACCATCCGTTGTTTCGAATCCGGTGATGACCTGCCCACGACTCTCGGCTAAACCAAATCCAGCAAGGATCAATACGACCAAATTTAATAGAGACCAGCGACAAAATGGATTTCTGTATAGATTCATAGCGGTGGAGTTTTTATTTTTCCTCTCTTAATGCTGCTTCATTGCACCGAAGTATGCGTCGGTCCATTTCACTAAAAAGGTATGGGGCCCCACTGAAACCGACAAGCGGCGTGGATCTGAAACTATTCAAATGGCGAGCATTTTCACTTGTAATGGAAATTTACAACCTGGTCTTCGTGCGGACTGTCCGCGTGAATTATTCTTGTGGTCGATTCCAATTATAAAAATGAGCAAGGTCGTCTTGCGCGATGGGAAAGCCCGCCATTAATCCACACAACTTGGCTTGCTCGATCAATTTTTGAAACGAGTACTCATGCTTCAGGATATGCTCTTCCAGTAACGGGAAAAGTTCCTTTGGATAATAAGCCGCCAACGGTTCATACGCCATCTTGATTCCCACCGCACCCTGGCCAGGCTGGCATTTCGATCCGAGCCGCTTCAAGTATTCGCTGGTCATGTGGGGAAGATCGACGGCCAGCAGCAACACATGTCCATAGGTAGCTTTCGCCAGTGTGGAATATAACCCGCCCATCGGTCCGCAATTTGCATGCACATCCGAAATGATCGCACACCCGGAATCCGCATAGACTCCATCTGGTGGACCCGAGATCAGAATCTCGGCCGCTCCAGCTGCGCGAAGGGTTTCAACCTGATGTTGCCATAGCATGCGCCCCAGATATGGCAGTGACGCCTTATCGCGTCCCATTCGCGTCGATTTTCCGCCTGCCAACAAGACAGCGCTAAAATTCATCATGAGTTTGGCTTTTCATCCACTCGTAGAGAACCGCTGGTCAAAATTCGCGCTCGCAATCCACCCCGACCAGCCAGCCACTTTTCGGCTCCTGGAACGATGACCTGATTCATCCAGTAGCATGGCGTGCATTCCGCAGTACCTTCAAACTGAATATCCTGAATCGTAAATACGCGACCGATTAATGTATTCAAATCCACACCAGCCGTAATGACGTTACGGCGTGTCACCCCCGGCGAGACATTCTTTACCTTCAACTCGCGGCAAAGCTCCTCGAACACTTCACTGGAAAAAAAAGTAATCTGGCCCTTGTAGTTTTCCTTGAACCCAAAAAAACGGTCGTGTCGAATTCCTTCTCCCGCAACACACTCGATTTCTTCCCGTTCGAGCAAGGGATGGTCTCCCGCCGGACGCTCGTGATGGCCAAAAAAATTATGCCCGGGAGAAATATAGAGGTGGCGAATATGGATCATCATTGGAGCAATCTCTCTTCTTACATTCTCGCTGAATGGCTGTCTTTATTCAATGCAAAGCGATCCTCCCCCCAGAAGCCCCATGCGCTGTCTTCATTTTGAACAGACTCCCCTTTGACAAAGACCAGTATTGCCCCAAGGTATAACTATCATGGATCCCTTTGGCCGAACAATCGACTACCTCCGGATTTCGGTGACCGACCGCTGCAATGAGCGCTGCTTGTATTGCATGCCGGAAGGCTATAAAGGCTGGGCCCAACGCTCCGATCACATGACCGCGGACGAAATTGTGCACATCGCCCAAAGCGCCACGACACTCGGTTTTCGCAAGTTCCGACTGACCGGCGGTGAACCGCTCCTGCGTTCCGATATCGTCGAGATTTCCCGTCAGTTGTGGGAATTGCCCGGCGTGCAAACACTGGGAATATCGACCAACGCCACACGTCTGGAATCGTTCGCGCTTCCACTGAAAAAAGCTGGCGTCCGTTCGGTTAATATCAGTCTGGATACGCTTGATCCAGTCACGTACCGGACTATCACTGGCGCAGATATTACCCCCGTTTTGAAGGGAATCGACGCCGCCCTCTGCGCGAAATTCGAGGTGGTCAAGCTCAACTGCGTCCTGATGCGCGGCGTCAACGAATCGAGCCTCCACCCATTGATCGAATTTGCCGCAGCTCATGATACCCCCCTACGCTTCATCGAACTCATGCCTCTCTCGCGTACGGACGTACTCAATGAGTCCAACTTTATCTCCGTCGGCGAGGTCATGCAGCAGCTTCAAGCCGATGGCAATCTGGAGCCCCTGGTCGATTATCGTCCTGGCCATGGCCCCGCCCGCTACTATCTCCATCGATCGACAGGAGCTAAAATCGGTTTTATCGGCGCACTCACCACACCTCACTTCTGCGAAAGCTGCAACAAGCTGCGACTTACCGCCGATGGTAAGTTGCGCCCCTGCCTCGGGCGCCATGGCGAGATCGACCTGCTTGCTCCACTACGCTCTGGAGCGAGCAGCGCCGAATCCCTGCTTCGCGAGGCCATCGCCAATAAGCCGGAAAATCACGAATTCTCCGATTGCTACGAACCTGGTCGTCCGATGACCGCCATCGGCGGTTAATCCTCGGCTTTTTCCACTCGCACCGCCCCATTTTTATAAGAAGGCTGGCGCGAGTAGGGATCTACCTCCGCATAGGTGAGTCGATTAGTCATTACATAATGCATTGGAATGAAAACCTGTCCGGCAGCAATCGTCGGCGTAATATGCGCAACCCCCAGCAATTCTCCTCGCCTTGACCTCACCCTCACACGCTGCCCGGACTGAATCCCCAGGCGTATCGCATCTGCGGGATTGATTTCAATCCAGAGTTGTGTCGGACATAGCTTATTCAATATATCCGATTTGCCCGTCCGGCTTTCCGTATGCCACTGCGCGGAGCTTCCACGTCCGGTCAAAAGAAGAAAAGGATACTCACTGCAAACCATTTCTCCCGAGCTACGCGGCTGCTCATAGACAAATCGCGCCCGACCGTCGGCATGATAGTAGCGACCGTCTTCGAAGAGTCGACGGTGAGTCGCCAAAGTTTGACTTCCACTCGGAAACGGCCATTGCACACCACCACAGTCATCGAGCATTTGATAATTCGCAATTCCAGAAAGATCACACGGTTGACCAATCGAAAGTCTCTTGATGATTTGAAACACAGCTTCTGGCGAATCCCATTCACGAAACATACATCCCACTCCCCAATATTCAGCGACAAGCTTGAAGATCGAAAAATCACTCAAAGCTTGACCGGGAGCCCGCGCAATTTTCTTGGTCAACCCAATCCTTCGCTCTGAGTTGATGAAAGTACCCTCTTTCTCACCCCAGCCCGCTGCTGGCAAAATCAGATCGGCCCGCGAGGCGGTTTCGGTCGAGTGATACATGTCCTGCACCACTAGAAATTCCAGCTTATCCAAAATTCGATTCAGCCGATTTTGATCGATCCAGGAATGGGCCGTATTGGTGGCAATAATCCACAACCCCTTGATTTTCCCCTGATCAATCCCCTCAATGATTTGATCGTAGGCCGAGCTGTTTCGATCTGGAACTCTCTCAACCCCGATCCCCAAACGATGCGCCACGACTTGCCGATGTTCTGGATTTCGAAAGTCGCGCCCACCAAATAAATTAGTCGTATTACTGAAAAGACGCGACCCCATCGCGTTGCATTGGCCCGTAATCGAATTAGCTCCCGTCCCGGGTCGCCCCATATTGCCCGTCATCAGGGCGAGATTGATAATCGCTTGGGCCACACGAGTTCCTTCATGACTTTGATTAACCCCCATCGTCCACCAGAATGATACGCGCCGCCCCTCATGTATCGTTCGCGCCAATCTTTCCAGATCATCAGCCGAGATGTCACACTCTGCTACAATCCGCGCCGAATCAAAGCTACTCACGTGATCGACAAAACCCTCATAACCTCTCGTATGGCCTGCAATATAGCCTCGGTCTATCCATTGATTTTCGATCAGTCGATTAGCCAATCCATAGAGCAACACCAGGTCGCTCTTGGGTCGAATGGCATAATGTTGTGTCGCCGCCATGGCCGTTTCTGTCTTGCGTGGATCGATCACCACGATTTCAGGGCAATGCGGATTACGGCTTACCCGCTGCCACATGATCGGATGGGCAATACAGGGATTGGCACCAATAAAAACGAGCACATCTGATTCCTCAAAGTCCTGATAAGTAAATGGAGGCGCATCATATCCAAACGATTCCTTGTACGCGGTCGCGGCCGTTGCCATGCATTGCCTCGTATTACCGTCCCCGTGAATCAGTCCCATGCCGAATTTCGTCAACGCTCCAAGAAAGGCCATCTCCTCGGTCACAATTTGTCCCGTACTCAGGAACGCCACTGATTCGGGACCATACTTCGCTTGGATCCCTTTGAACTTGGAAGTGAAGGTCTTCATGGCCGCCTCCCAAGTGAGTGAATGCCGAACACCTTCAATATCTTTCCAAAGTGGCGTGGTTGCGCGATCCGGACCAGCCAGAGGCGTGAGCGCCTCCCATCCTTTCGGACAGGCCATACCGAGATTGACCGGATAATGCGAGCTCGGGGTGAGATTGATTGCCTCCCCGTTTTTCAAGTGAACAGTAAGTCCACAACCAGTCGAACAGAACCCACACGTCGTCGTTGTCGTTGAATCCGGCTGGCATTTCGCGGGTATATGGCCGAGTCCAAATTTCCCTGGCTCAAGAACCAGATCCTGCGTCAATGGTCCATCGAACTGGCGAAGTACTTTTTCAACTTGAAGCTTCATCGTCACCTAATTTCCCGCCATGCCTGGCATACGCGGCGCCTTGACGGCGCGAAAGAAGTAAACTCGTTCCAGCCACTCTCCACACAGCAGACAGATAAAGGCGAAACCTCGAAGAATGAGTGAATCGCCACTGAACATTTCCATTCCAAGCGAACCGAGGCCCAATGCGGCGAGGCCAAATCGAAGCATCACCAATCTGCCGAGCGTCCCCTGCAATATTCTCGCTGTATGGCTCAGCGATGTTGTTCCCTCATCCTGCAAATGCCGGAAGATGTCGCACTCCAGGGTCAATTTGATCGGCAGTAACACGATCACCACGCCGACCCAAAGGAGTGATGGAGAGAACAACGCCGCCGCTGCTGCACCTAGAATCAATGTCGTCCCGAAAAATTTCCATGTTGTGGTCGATAGCCGCCAAAATTCACGCTGTGTATCGGCATAAATCATGACGGAAGAGAAAACTCCGCTAAATCCAAACACGAGAAGGCTGACAATCAGGACCCATGTCACACTTGAGCGCATCGGCATTATAAACTCCGGCAGACATTGCAAGGCCGTATAGAATATCGCCGCTGGCACATAGGCTCCGAAGATCAAAATTTCCCGGCTGAGCCATGAGCGCCGCAACCCAAGAAACGCCCGCCACGCTCCAAGCGGTCTTCCTAGATGCAACGTACTTGAGATCACTCCAAGCAAAGCCGCCGCCAAAGCCAGCAGGGTCATTCCTGCTCCATTTCCAGATAAACTACAAAAGCTATTCACGATCTGAACTGCAAACAAACCGACCGAGAGTTGAGTCAACACGAGCATGAAGACAAGCGGGTAATGCGCGGGCTCCAACCGCAATTGATAAGCGTCCGCGGGTCGGATCTTTCCCGGCACCGATTTCCGCGAGTGATATCGCGTCGTCGGCTGCGTATAGCTCGAATCAAATGCACCGGCGATCATTTGCTGAGCCGGCCTTGAAGCCAAACGAATCTCGTCGCTTTTAACAATTGTGATCTGAATGGCCTGGGTCGGGCAGGCTTGAACACATGCGGGCGCTTCTCCAACCTTCAACCGGCTTTGGCACATGTCGCACTTGCGCACGATGCCTTTTTTCGCATGGTACTTTGGGACGTCATAGGGGCACTTCAACACACAATATTGGCAACCGATGCATTGATCGTCGAGGTGGCGAACAATTCCCGTACTGAAATCTTTGTCATAAGCCGCCACCGGGCAACCATGCATGCAGGCCGGCTCGACGCAATGATGACAGGCCGCAGTAACCGTCTGTTGGTAAGGTTCACTCTCCTCACTACCCACCAGCAAACCTACCTGTCTCCAGCTTTCGCCCTCGTCCAATCCATTCAAGCTATGGCAACCGCTCACGCAAGCTTTGCACCCCGTACAGATATCCAGATTAACTTGGAAAGCATATTGTTCCCCCGGTCCCGGAGTCGAAAGCGGGATCAGATCGCGATAATATTTTTGCTGCGCCGGAATTATATCTCCTGCATGCCGCTGCGAGAAGCGTTCCACCGCAGAGAGCGATTGCTGCTCTTGCAACAACTCATCAATGAGCGTCCGAAGCGGAACCTGCTCCGCCTTCGAAAAGCGCGCTGAATCGAGCGTTTCCATCAGACATCCTGACAAAATAGAATCTGCAAGGCATTCAGATCATGCCGGGTAGTGAATTGCTGAAAGCTCTCTCCATTTGTGCGATACTGCAGATAGGCATTCAACATTTTCTCCAAGAGATCGAAGACTTCATCATACGGGATACCCTGAAAGACCTGTCGTCCAATGGATCGATTGGCGGCAAATCCACCACCGACAAAAATATGATAGCCCTCGATGGATTCACCCGCGCGATTCACCTTCGCCCCCAACAATCCAATATCCCCCATGTAATGTTGCGCGCAGGAATGCGGACATCCGGTGACATGGATGTTTATAGGCTGATCCAGTGTAATCCGTTTCTCTAGTTTCTTGATGATCTCCACGGCATGCGCCTTTGTATTGGTTGCCGCATATTTGCAATAAGCATTACCCGTACAGGCTACGACTCCGCTGCTCAGATTCGATTGCTTCCAGTGAAAACCCATTTTCACGAGCGCCTTTTTCACCGTCTCCACATAGGCGTCCGGAATATGCGGCAGAACCAAATTCTGCCACACGGTGAGCCGTACTTCACCTGCGCCATAGTTGTCGGCCAAGTCCGCCAGACGCAGCAACTGATCCGGTGAAATCTGGCCAACTGGAATGGCAACTCCGATATAGTGATAACCCGGTTGCTTTTGCGGAAAAGCACCGATATGAGAATGCGCTATCATTGAGGCTGCCTCCGATTCATGTAGAGGCGATTTACCTTCAACATCCAATGGAGCCCTGATGAGAGAAGCCGCCAACCGCTTTTCCATCTCCGCGAGATATTGATCGAGAGTCCATGTATCGAGCAGATGCTTGAGCCGCGATTTTTTCCGATCGCCACGATTCCCATTCGCGATAAAAACCCGAACCGCTGCCAGAATCACCTTCACCACTCGATCGGGAGAGATCAAAACGCCCAGATCACGGGCAAAAGCCTTGTGTCCAGTCGCGCCGCCGAGTTTCATGCGGAAATAGACGCCGGGTGAAATGCCCAGGTCGTTCTCGTTCACACGAACCGCGCGGACACCAATGTCATTCGTATCCTCGACGGAGCCAATCAGACCGCCGCCATCAAGCGCGATATTAAATTTACGCGGCAAATCATAGAACTCGCGATGCGCCAGAATGAATTGGGCGAGATCGTTACAATATGGCGTCACGTCAATCAGTTCCTGCGGATCGACGCCGGCTGTGGGATTCGCGGTGATATTGCGAATATTATCTGCTCCCGCTCCTCGCGTATGCAGTCCCACGCTTTGAATGCGCCGCAAGACTTCGGGTGCATCCTTGGGCTGAATCAGGCGAATTTGAAAATTGGCTCGGGTCGTAATCTGCACATAGCCTGTCGTTAACTGTTTGGCTACCTGCGCAATCTCCCGCAGTTGAAACGTCCGCAATTGTCCACCGGGTATCCGTAGTCGCGCCATGAACGCATCCTTCACCGGAGTCAGATAAAAAAGTCCATTCCACTTGAAACGAAAAGTTTCTTCCTTATCGGGCGCTTTATTAAACGCAGCATTATCTGTCAGCCGATAATATGAATCGAGCGGATGCTCTTCCCGCTTCACCCGTTCCTCAAAAATCAATGGCGCTGATTCTTCCACTGCAGCTGGCGCGCTAGTGGCCGCTCCAGCAAAAGAAATTCCCTGTGCCTGCATGCCGGCAAAAAAACCTTCCAGATAATTTTTTTGCTCGGGATTCAACGAATGCTCGGGCCATTGTGCGGCAATAATCTGCTTATGCGGCTCGGGAATTTGCAATTCATTGGTCATGATAAATTCTTTCGCTTTAGTAGACGTCGCGCATATAGCGTTTTTCCGCCCGAAGCTTTTTGATGTAGTCCGCGGCCGCCTCCACCGCAAGGCCACCTCCCACTTCCGCCACCCGATGCAGGGCCAGATCCACATCCTTTGCCATGCGAGAGGCATCGCCGCAGACATAAAAGCAAGCCCCATCCTGCAACCAGGACCACAACTCCGCCGCCTCTTCCTCCATCCGGTGCTGCACGTAAATCTTTCTCTCCTGATCTCGCGAAAAAGCCGTGCTCAACCGGGTGAGATGCCCCTCCTTTTGCCACCCTCCCAAGGCATCGCGATAAAGGAAGTCACTCGCTGCGCGCTGATCTCCAAAGAAAAGCCAGTTACGTCCTTTTGCACCCCGCGCCTGCCGTTCCTCCAGAAAAGCGCGAAAAGGCGCAATGCCTGTTCCGGGACCTACCATGATCACTGGAACATTGCCATCGGATGGCAAACGAAATCCATGGGACGCTTGTACGTAGACCGGCACCGTACCGCCAACTCCAATACGATCCGCCAAAAATGTCGAACATACCCCACCCCGTGAACGTCCATTGACTTCATAACGAACAATACCAACCGTCAGATGCACCTGCCCAGGATGGGCCAGAGGGCTGGAGGAAATGGAATAGAGACGTGGCGCAAGTGTCTTTAATAAGGCACACAACTCTGCCGCCGTGTATCGAACCTTGGAAAATTCCACTAAAAGATCGATCACATCCCGGCCGTAAAGATATTTCTTTAGATCGTCCTCACGTCCCGGTGCTAGTAATTGCGCATGAATTGCCTCACCCGAACGACGGAAAAAATCCTGCACCAGTTCATTCGATATTTTCGTGATATCATAGTGATTCTGTAGTGCCGCCCGAAGCGATGTCTCTCCTCCAACTGACAGCGGTACGGCCTCCTCCCCATCGCAATGCAGGGCACGAATCAATTCATCGACCAGTACTGGGCAATTGCTCGGCATCACTCCCAGCGCATCGCCCACCTCATAGTTCAATCCCGAACCTTCCAACGAGATCTCGACATGCCGCGTCTCCTTACTCGATCCCGCTCCATTGAGCACACAACTCGTCAACAGCTTGGCCGGAAAGGGATTGATCCGGGTGTAACCAGTCGAAACAACAGGCTCCGAATCATCCTTCACGCCCGCAACCGTCGCGGTATTGGCCCCTAGTCCAGCCATCGCCATTTCGAACCACGCAAGCGCCGCCTTCTCATAATCTACGTCGCAATCCACCCGGGGCGACACGCGCCGAGCACCTAATTCCTCCAACCGAGCATCAAACTTTTTTCCCGCCAGACAAAAGGCACTGTAGTTGGTATCCCCCAGCGCCAGCACTGAAAATCGTACTTGGGACAACATCGGCGCTTGATCCGAAGCGAGAAATTCCCAGCACGCTTGCGCGTTGTCGGGCATATCGCCATCACCATATGTACTCGTAATGACCAACAGATTCTTCACTGAATTCCAATCGAGCGTCGCCCCTTCTCCCAATGGCTTCACTTGCGCACCGAATCCTTTTTTCTGAGCGAGTTTTGACAACCGATGAGCCAGCCCCTCCGCCGTTCCCGTCTGACTGCCAAACAAGATGTGCAAGGGCTCCCGCAGAGCTTCCTCCCCTTGAGTCAAATACCTTGCGGTGCCTTGAGTACACGCATAGAGCCCGGCCAGATAGCCGTTAATCCACGCCTTCTGCTCCGGCGTAAATGGAGCATTTTCCGGAATAGTGGGAGGAGCCGTAGGCATATGTTTAAAACTTGACCGTGGATTGCAGGTAAAAGAAATCCGCATCGTCAGGCCCATTGGCACCCGCCTGCGTATCCTTCACATAATCTCCGGCAAAGAAATGACTGTAACCAACCAGAATTCCCAAATTCTTGATCGGGGAATAAGTCGCCGTTATATCCACTTCATTACCCACATAATTACTTGCGCTCATCGCCGCCCCGTTCAGCGGGCGAACTTGAGCCACGCCATTCGCGCGATACCAGGCATCCTGAGTGGTATAGAGCCAGAAGAATTGATGCGCAAAAGTTAGCGTCAAATCTTTCATCGGTTTGATGCTGAAGTTGTAGGAGGGATTATGGATATTCTTCCATGCGAAGAGATCCATATAGCCGTAGAACTTGTGATTGGTTGGATACAAATTCATGAACGTCTGCGAGGAACCATCGCTGGGATTATCGTCCCCGGAAGCCACGTCATATTGAAGTCCAGCACGAGGTTTCCAGTCGCAACTCGTCCAGGTATAGCCCACGGCTCCGTGCGCGGCAAAGGCGCTCAAATTTAGCGCGCTGCCCGTGGGAAAACTAAACGCTCCGCCGGATACCGTTCCATTACGTCCATCCGTTGAGCCGAATTGGTAAGCGCCCTCCGCTTCGTAATCGAAGCCATGCAGTTTTTTGGGATCGCTCGATTTTACGCGACCGCCCACCGTGAACACTTCCTGCTGGACATCGTACGGCAGCGAAGCCGCGCTTGCCGTGTTGGCGACGAAAGGCGGATCACTATAGATGGGGCCATTGCGTGTCTTATCGCGATAGAGGAAATAGGCTTCCGTCGTCTGAAAATCGAGATAGTCCGACTTTGCATAGATGCCGGTAAAAAGATCGTATGGGTCTGAACCATTGAATGCATACTCATCATTATTCGTCTGATTATTCGGCCGAATGGTCACCACGTTGGCCACAAAGGCATCAATGGTCGTCTTGGCTGCCGGGATGTCATAGGTCATTTTCACCGCGTCGAAAGTCCGCCCAAAATTGTTCCAGTCAAAGGCTCCCACCAACCGTTCATCACCATAAATCAGAGTCTGACGACCAATCTTCGTCGACACAGGAAACTCCTTGGGATTGCCGAGTTGGATCCAGGCCTGGCGCAGATTGAAATCATTGTCGCCCTCGGACCCCATGACAAACGGCACATCCGGCCGGTCGGAATCAATCTCGCGAGAATCCTGTCCCTGCACATAGAGCGTCACCCACTCCAGCGGCTTTGCCATCACGCCAACGCGGAAGCGTTGAAGCAGATAGCTATCATCCGTGACGTTATTCACACTGTCATTGAAATCGAAATTGTTATTTCGCAGTTCGAAGCGCATCCGCTCCTCTCCATCAATGATCACCATGCCGTCCGCCAATGTGATCGGATCGCCCCACTTCCACCCCTCACTTTTCTCAACGGCCACCGGTTTGTCCGGAAGGCCTGAGTTGAGGATCGGCGTTGTGATGTCTTTCCCGTCCACGCCCGCAAAAGTCGTCGACCGGAGCAAGCCTAGTACGGCCCAAAGGCAAAGCATTTGTGTTGTTCGATGCATTCTCTTTCCTTGTTTATGACTTGAGTTCAACTGGCTGTGTTTGGTTTTTATCGATACTCCCCAGATTGGTTGGCGGCACTTCGGCCATCGAAACGCGATGCAATTCCATCTGTTTCTTCTCCGGACGGATATGGGCACGTTCTTCGAGAAAACCAATCAACTGCTCACGCAGCTTGTAGTATTCCGGATGTTCCAGCACCGCCTTGCGATCACGAGGACGCGGGAACGGCACCTCCAGAATCTCTCCTACCTCGGCCTCAGGCCCATTGGTCATCATGACGATGCGATCCGAGAGAAAGAGAGCTTCGTCCACATCATGCGTCACCATCAGCGCGGTTTTCCTGTCCTTGCGCCACAGTTCGAGCAGCACCTGCTGCAATTCGAATCGCGTTAACGAATCGAGCATCCCGAAAGGTTCATCCAACAACAGCATCTTTGGGGAGAGCGAGAAAGCCCGGGCAATTCCTACCCGCTGCCGCATGCCTTGCGAAAGTTCCGCCGGTTTCTTGTCGAGCGACTCCCCCAATCCAACCAAAGTAAGGTAGTACTCTGCAATTTGCCGCCGCTCCAATTTCCCTGCCGTATAGAACACCTGATCGACACCAAGCATGACGTTCTCCATCGCCGTCAGCCAGGGGAGAAGGCATGGCGATTGGAAGACAATGCCACGATCCGGGCCGGCCCCGTTGATCTCTTTGCCTCCAATGATGACACCTCCAGACGTCACCTCGCTCAACCCCGCCACCATCGAAAGCACCGTCGATTTTCCGCAACCGGAGTGTCCGATCAAGGAAACAAATTCACCCTTTTTAATCGAAAGATCAAAGTCCCGTACAATTACCGCCGGACCTTTCGGCGTCTCATAGATCTTGGTGAGTTTGGAAAGAAGGACATACTCGCTCATGACGGCACCTCCACCGATTCGCTTTTGATTTCTTTCCGACGCACAGGCCGGCGGCCGAAATGCCATCCCGGAACCCGCATTGACAAATCTTCCGGCTCGATATCCGGCAGGATCAACTTGCGATTAATCACAGTCTTTTGTCTTGCTCCGCTGGTCAGCAAATAATCCAGCACATGATTACGCACCGCCTTGTAACGTGGATCATGATTGATTGTCTTGCGATCCCGAGGCCGCGGTAAATCAATCGCAATACTCGGCCCCAGCGTGGCCCCCGGACCTGCGCTCAGCGGGATGATCCGATCCGCCAACAAAATTCCCTCGTCGGCATCATTCGTAATCAGAACGACCGTTTTCTTATTTTCGCTCCAGATACGCTCGATCTCATCCTGCAACGTCGCCCGGGTGAGCGCGTCCAAGGCGCTGAGCGGTTCATCCAGCAGCAACACCTGCGGATCAATCGCCAAGGCCCGCGCCACCGAAACCCGTTGCCGCATACCACCGGAAAGCTCTCCCGGTTTTTTATCGCGAGCAGGCGTCAGCTTGACCATGGAGATGTATTTTTCGGTCTCCTGCTTCTTGCGCTCGGCGGGCCAGTTCGGAAAAACCTGATCAACCGCAAGATGAATGTTTTCGTAAACGGTCATCCAGGGAAGTAGCGAATAATTTTGAAAAACAATGCTCCGATCGGGACCCGGATCGGTGATCTCCAGGCCATTCATCTTCACGGTTCCCGTATCGGGAGTCACCAAACCCGCCAGCATGGAAATAAGCGTCGTCTTGCCAGCGCCTGAGTAGCCCACGATGGCTACAAATTCCCCGCGTTCGATGGTGAGATTAATATCTCGCAATACCACGTTGCCACCGTAGCTTTTCCCCGCTCCTTCAATTTCGATGAATGCCATAATGGATTCTCCGGCTTGATTTTTACTAAGCGGTTTTGAAGCGCTGCTCCACCAAGCTCATCAATCGGTCAAGCACGAAACCGATAATGCCAATGGTGAGAATACAGAGGATGATGTGTTCATAGATCAGGCTGTTGTATTCCTGCCATAGGAAACCACCCACACCAGGTGCACCGGTCAACATCTCTGCCGCCACGATCACCAGCCATGCAATTCCGAGACTCAGGCGAAATCCGGTGAACATGTAGGGAAGCGCTGCTGGAATGAGAATTTTGAAGAGAGTGCGGCTGCGGGAGAGTTTGAGCACGCGAGCAACGTTGAGGTAGTCCTGCGGAATCGCACGCACACCCATGGCCGTATTCAGTACCGTCGGCCACATGGCACAAATGGCGATGGTGAAAATCGCCGCCGGCTCCGATTTCTGAAAAAGAATCAAACCGAGAGGCAACCAAGCCAGCGGGGAAACCGGACGAAGAACTTGAATCAACGGATCGAGACTTTTCGTAAAGAGCTTCGAGACACCGAGGAGAAATCCCAACGGCGTGCCCACAATCAAGGCCAGCGCATAGCCCTTGACTACCAGCACGAGCGAATACCAGGTGAAACGCAAAATCCCCTGATCCAGCTCTCCACGCTTGGCAAAAGGCTCGAGAATATAAAGCTTGCTCGCCTCCCATGTTTTCAGCGGAGAAGGCAATGATACCCCCTGAATACTGCTGACCATCGCCCAGAGGACAATCACCGTTACGGCGGCAAGAAGGGGCAGGATTACCCAGTCGAATTTGAATTGGTTTTCTTTATTCATAATCGGATTTTCTTCGGCGCTAGCCCTTCAGGTTATTAATCGCAAAGGCCTTGGCATAAGCTTCCGGCTGCGATGGATCAAACGTGACGCCATCGAACAAGGTTTCCGGTTTGTGATCAGCACCCCCATGCGCGTATCCGACCTCCTTCATGGCCTCTTCGTAAAGATCGGGTCGCATCACTTGTTTGCTCACGCCCATATAATCGGGCGCGCCTTCCACCATTCCCCAGCGGCGGAATTGCGAGAGCCACCACACGCCATACTTCAGCTGCGGATAATTGCAGTTCCGCTTGCTGAAGGTCATGTAATAGGTGTCCTCCGTTTTTTTACGACCGTCCCCGTAATCAATCGCGCCCTGCATGCGGCCCAGAATGAGCTCCTTCGGGCAATTGATGTAAGTCGGCTGACTGACGATGCCGCAAGCCTCCGGCCGATTCGCCATCTCATCGAGCCACACGCTGGCTTCATTGAGTGCCTTGAGAACCGCCTTCACCGTCTTCGGATTCTTATCCGCAAACTCCGCGAGAAAGGCGCACACTTTTTCCGGGTGATCCTTCCACATATCCTGCGTGGTCATCGCCGTGAATCCGATGCCGTCGGCAATACTGCGAGCGTTCCACGGCTCTCCCACGCAGAAGCCATCCATCTTGCCGATCTTCATATTGGCCACCATCTGCGGCGGTGGCACGGTGATCAGCGCGACATCTTTGTCCGGGTTAATTCCGCCCGCTCCGAGATAGTAACGCATCCACATCGCATGAGTGCCGGGCGGAAAGGTCATGGCAAACGTCATCGGCGTCCCCTTGGACTTTGCTTCATCGACGAAGGGTTTCAGCGCCTTGGGATTAGCACCGACCTTACCCTTCAGATCCTGCTTCAACGTAATGGCCTGGCCATTGCGATTGAGCAACCACGGCACAATCATGGGTTTCTTTGGCGAACCCAGCAGTCCCATCGTCGAGGCAATCGGCATACCCAGCAGCATGTGCGTCGCCTGCAAATCGCCGTTGGAAAGCGAATCGCGAATCGCAGCCCAACTCGCCCCTTTGCTGATCACCGAATTGATACCGTACTTCTTGAACAAGCCCCGCTCATGAGCGATCGCCAAAGGGGCGCAATCTGTCAGCGCGATCATGCCAAATTTCAGCGTATCCACTTCTGGCGCATCACTCGCGTAAACCGATCCGATCCAGCCTTTCGGCATGCCGCCGAGCAAAGCAGCTGCGCCCAAACCTTTCAGCGAGCGATTCAGAAAGGACCGGCGGGAGATGAGGGTACTAGTAGGAATGGAGGATTTGTTTTTCATGATCGATAGATTCCAGGATTCGTTTTTTGCTAAATAGTCTCCAAGCGGCGTCATAGATATCGCACCGGAATAAATTGGTTTCCTGCGGAGTCGTACTCCAAGCCAGAGGCTCCAGCAACTTGCTCACACGCATTTGATGCAGAATCCAGGCAGCCTTGTCCGCCGTGGGTGCGTTCAATTCGCCTCCAAAGAAAAGATGAAAGGCGCCTTCATCCGAATACTGACCATGTCCACAATCGAACCGCGCTTCAAAACTCCCCTCAATCGCCCGGGCAGGTGCATTTACATAGGCAGGACGAGCCAGAACCCGGATCATCTCCCGCCGATTCCCCGCCTTCTGACACCAGGCACACGCTTCCAAGAGGGCACTCACCAGCGCCACATGCTCGTCATGCCGCGTCGCCGCAAAGTCCGCGCGCACCATCAACACTTTTTCCGGATGCAACGGCGCAAGCCCACTGCTCGTGACAGGACACCAACCTACCCGCGCCTGCACCGCTACCGTGTTCCATGGCTCACCCACACAGTAGCCATCTAGATTTCCGGCTTTCAGATTACTGAACATTTGCGGGGGCGGCACAACCACGATCTGCACGTCGCGATCCGGATCAATGCCCCCCGACTTCAACCACTGCCGCAGCAGGAAATGATGGGACGAATAAGGAAAGACCACCCCAAAAACCAGCGGCTTCTCTTCCCGCCGATGCTGGATCAGCGCACGGAGCGAGGCCACATCGCGAACTCCCAGTGTCCACAACCGATTGGACAGCGTGATTGCGTTTCCTTGTGAATTCAATACGAGCGCCGTCAGACACTCGCACGGAATGGAACCCAATCCCCAAGCCGCGGCAAAGACCATGCCCGCGACCGCCTGCGCGGCGTCCAACTCTCCGTAGATCACCTTGTCGCGAATCGATGCCCAACCGAGCTCGCGACTCAACTCCACACTCAGGCCATACTTGGCAAATAAGCCAAGCTCGCGAGCCACGACCAGAGGAGCGCAATCCACCAGCGGCACAAACCCCACTTTTAGGGTTTTCGCTTTCAACCGGTTTACGGTCTGGAGTTTTTTAATCACGTCGCCAAAAGAGGCAGCGATCATGCCATGCAGTCTTTTTCTATAAATTAATAGGTTGCATATTTTTCATCTTTATCATGAAATTCATTCATATATGAGCGTAACGCTTGATAGCCGTCAGCTTAGAGCCTTCGTCGCCGTCGCGGATCTCGGGAGCTTCACGCTCGCCGGAAGGCATCTTAATCTGACCCAGTCCGCAATCAGCCATGCCATGCAGGCTCTCGAGGAAGATGTGGGCTGTAGACTTTTAGACAGGATGGGTAAATCGGTCTTCGTGACTCAGGCCGGAGAACAGTTCCTTGTCCGGGCTCGGACGATCCTGGATGAAATGGCGGGGGCCCGCTTGGAATTAGGCCAACTCAGCAAATGGGGCACGGGACGTCTGCGGTTGAGCGCGAGTAGTACCGCCTGCGAATACATCCTTCCCGCCGTCCTGCGTGAATTCAAGGAAAGCTTTCCCCGGTGCCACATCAGTATTGACCCCGGGGACTCCCCGGCAGCCATTGAGCTTCTGCATCAGAACCGCGTTGATATCGCCCTTTCGCTCGAGGCCTCCCATGAAGCCCGACTCAAATTTCGTCCTCTTTTCACCGATGAACTCACCTTTATCACCAGTCCATTGCATCCCTGGGCACAGAAGGGCCGCGCCGTTCACCAAGAAATCGGCGCGCAAAATTACATCCTCTACAATAAGACAAGCTCCACCTTCAAATTGATTGAGGAATTTTTCGACAAGGAGGAAATCGTGCTCAAGTCTTTCATTGAATTAGGGAGCATGGTCGCCATCAAGGAGCTCGTGAAGCTCGGCCTTGGAGTTGGCATTCTCGCCCCGTGGATCGCCCGCAAGGAAATCGAACAGGGCGCACTCGTATCCATCCCCCTGCCCGGGAGAAAACTCAAACGCCGATGGGGAATCCTCCACCGGCAGGGACGGCGACTGAGCTTGCCGGAGGAAACCTTTATTGGACTGTGCCAGTCGGTCACGGCAGACATTGAAATCTAACCGGATCACTGGCTCGCAGATCCACCCGGCTTTCCGTAATGAGGCGGCAAAAACTGGATTTTCTCCCAAGGAAATCCCTGCAAAATTTCCCATTCAGCCGCACCCATGAAAATCTTCGGATATGGATTGGGCAAACCCCGTTGAGTCCACGTTTTCGGATTCTGCGCCCGTAGCGTGATGGCACCGGCGCGATCCCAGACCACGAATCCATATTTCTGCGCCGCTCGAGCAATCATTTTACCGACAGGATGCAATGGCAATGCCTCAACATCGACACGCGGATCGAGGCGGAACCGCTGTCCTTGGGGGATGCGATGCGGCAATCCCTCCGGATTCGCTCCATCCGATCGTTGTGCCGGCCAGGAAAAGATACGGGAATCTTCGCAGTCAACGAGAGCAATGCCGATCACATGCTCGATCACGCCGCGCTGGAGTTCCGACGCCGTAAGCTGTCCCCCCAGGAAGGGGAGACTGGTTGCGGTCGCTCCGAAATGATCCGGCCAGATGCCGGGATTCCTGGAGACATTCGACATCTTTCCACCCCAACTCGCTTCCCACTTACCCTCACGTTTGCGGGCATTCCAAAACTCCCACAGAGTGTCGGTTTCAGGTTGATAAATGCACATCTCGGCATCTGTTCCATCCGCCTGGGCCGCGTACTCGGGAATCGGCACCGCCTCCCATTGCGCGGCCAGTTTCGGATTTTTGAAACCCTTATTTTGACTGTCCCACTCCCCGACTTGGATCGTGGGGGTATCCTGCGAAACGATGTACACCGGACAGGCAAAGGCGACCGTATTGATCGCAACCGTATTATAATACTTCTTTTTTTGCCTCAGGAATTCGGCCACGAGATGATCCGAGTCCGGATGTAGCGGTGCCTCCTTGGGGATCGGTTGATACCAAAAGCTGGTGGGAGCAAAGACAGGCGTCGTGCCCACCTCCAGCTTCGATTGGTCTGAGCCGATCTTTTCGACAGCACTCCCTTGCGTCCGGCTTAAAATGAAAAGCGCTAAAAACAAGCCGGCGCGAAATTTCATAGAGATCCTCATAGCTCCCGCAGGTGAGTACAGCGTTCCCCCCATTAGGATGAAAGCCTGAAATTCGCCGCTCACATCGCGACAGCGTCGAAGTCCGCCGCGAGGAGCGCAAACCAGGAGCCGACCGTGGTCACCCTTGTTCTTTTCCACAGTTGCTTTTAGAATCGCCTCATGTCTTCCTCCACATCTCCATCGCCCTCTCAACAGGATATCCTAGAGAGCTATTTTCTCAAAGCAGTCCGCGATATTCTTCGCCCCGCCTCTGGCTTTCTCAAACATCCCTACATCGTTCCAGGAGGCCATTACTTCGACCAATTATGGGATTGGGACAGTTTCTGGGTGGCCAAGGGCTATTTAGCCCTGCTCCAACGTATGGACCAGACGCTCGCACGGGAAGTCATCGCAGCCGCGCAAGGCAGTTGGAAGAATTTCATGGAGAATCAGGCCGAAAACGGAACCATACCGATCCTGATCAAGTCGGACGACCGTGATGTGTTCCACTGCGCGGACGATAACGGCATCGAGCATAATCAAGCCAAGCCCATCCTCGCCCAGCTTGCCTGGGAAATTTCCCAGTCCATTGGCAATTCGGAATGGGTCCGGCCCTATTTTCCCCAACTCCTGAAATTCTATGATCGCTGGTTCAATCGGTACGGCACTCCCGCCGGACTTTTGGTTTGGGGTTCAGACGTGGCGATCGGCGTCGACAATGATCCGACAACCTACGGGCGTCCCGAATTCTCCTCGGCCAATCTCCTGCTGAACTGCTTCTGTTATAAGGATCTCATCACAGGAACCCAATTGGCGCAGGAACTGAACTTGAAGGAAGAAGCGCGAATCCTCAGCGAGCGCGCGGAGTCCCTCAAGATCGCCATCCAAACTGAATGCTGGGATGAGACCGATGGATTTTTCTATACCGTCGATGTGCAATGCCGGGATGCGCGCGACACCTATATTCCGAAGCATATTCCACGCGGCATGGATATGTCGTGGAAAACGCTGCCGTTGAAGATCAAGGTCTTCACCGGATTTCTGCCCATGTGGTGCGGCGTCGCCACGCGAAAGCAAGCCAAACAATTAGTCGAGCGGCACCTGCGCAATGAAAACGAATTCAACACGCCCTCGGGCGTGCCCTCGTTGGCAAAGTGTGAGAAAATGTATGCCCCCGATGTGAAGAGCGGTAATCCCAGCAATTGGTTGGGACCAATCTGGATTTTGCCCAATTACATGATTTATAGCGGATTGAAAGAGTATGGCTTCCATGAAGACGCCTCCCTACTCGCTCAAAAAACCCGGGACTTGCTCCAACGCGATATTGAGCGTAGCGGAACCATCCATGAATATTATCACCCCGACACCGGCTTTTCTGACTTCAATCCCGGATTCCTGAGCTGGAATGTTCTGGCCACGGCGATGACGTAGTCGAAGAAGAGACTGGGGCTTTTAAGCCACACATACCCAACCTCGTCGGGCGGAAGGCAGGCCCTCTACTTTAAGCTCAATCCGTGGAGATATGAGTTATAATAATTCAGATTAATACAATTTTAGACAAAAAAATATCAAGTTGACATTTATTAGGGTTATTATAACCTTATTATGTGTCCGGCGCTTTTACCATCTCTTGCATTCTCGCAGCATGGCGATCTCTGCTCGACCATGAAAGTGAGCTCCCAGCATGGCCTACGCGGGCGCCCGAAAAGCGATGCCCTGCTTTCTCCTTGATTGAGCTTCTGGTGGTAGTAGCGATTATCACAATCTTGACGGCCATTTCCCTGCCTGTAGTAGGGCAAGTTCAAGCGCTTTCAAAATCGGCAACCTGCCAGTCTAATTTGCGTCAGATTGGGGTGGCCCTGGCCTTGTATCGTTCCGAGAACGACGGGGTCATGCCGAAGATCTACGATGCGACCACCACCTATTATTGGTTTCATCAACTCCTCGGGCCATCGTCCGGGGCGAAGGGAGCGGGATATCTGACGTCCCCCAAAGTGTTGTCCTGTCCCGCACAGAAGAATGGACCGATTACGTTTGGAACGATCCCGCCCACTTCGGTCAATTACGGGATGCTGGACGCGATGATTTGGTTTCCAACGGCGCACCGATCCCAAGACGACACGCGTTTATACTCCCGCATCCAAAATTTATCGAATTGGCCTGTCGTGATGGATGCCGACAAAGGCGCGCTTTACAGCCTCGATAATCCTACCGCCACGGCCGCAGGAGATTCACGATTTACCGCGCGTCACCGGAATCTGGCCAACGTTTTGATGGCGGATGGGCATATCGAGATGGCTGCTTATGGGGATATGCGGTGGAAGCAGCAGGCTCTAAACGACCTGATCAAATGAATCCCAGATACGAACAAAATCGGCAAATCCGGAGTTACATTGGACGATTGGTTCTGATCTTCCTGTGGATGGGATGGATGCCCGGATTGGGCGCTGAATCGCGTCCGAGTTACGAGATTGTCATCACTCCAAATGTGGCATCCGGAATAGCCTTCGTGGGTGAAGTCGTTGACTACCAGATCACCGTGCAAAATAGGATGGAGCCAAAAAGGGACGCCGAACTGATCGTTTCCATTCAGGCACCCGGCCAAGAAGCGCGTCTGGAACGCTGGAACCTCTCGCTGGAAAGCGGGGGCAAGATCGAGAAGACGCTGTCCCTCCCAACGACTTCGCGCGGCTATTGGAGCCTGCTCGTCACCCTGCGAAGCGATGGCCGCCTACTGGCGCGTCGGGAGAGCGCGCTCGCTGTGGTGGAGAAACTACCGAACTACGGCCGAATGGATGCCCGGAGTTTCTTCGGCACCATGTTCAACCGCGATCCGGAGGCAGCGCAACGCATCGGGATTAAATGTGAACGGCAGCAAGCCGTCTGGGAATGGCTTTCTCCCGCAGAGAGTGCCTACACGTGGGAAAAGCTCGATGCACGTGTTACCGAACTGCGAAAGCATGGGATTGGCGTGGTTCTGGTGATTCGTCCCGAGATCCCTCCGAAATGGGCGAAGTGGAAATCGGTGGAAGAACTGTCAAAGCCGGAACTTCTCCCCTACTTTCAAAAGTTCACAAAGGATGTAGTGGAGCGTTACCGTGGTCAGGTGGCAGCCATCGAAGTGGTCAATGAGCCGGACCTCGAATGTGCACGGAAAGCCAGTGGAAAAGTTCCGATCCCCCACATCTACGCCATCCTGCTGAAGACAGCCTACGAGACAATCAAGGGCATCGCGCCCGAGTTGCCAGTCATCGGCTTGGACGTGAGTGGTGTGGATTTCCCCCATCTGGGTTTTAGCCAGGCGACCCTGGCCGAAGTTCCTGCAGCCATGAATATCATGGGCGGACACCCCTACACGGGGTCACGCTATTTGGGTTCCGATGCGAAAGCGGAATCGCCCGATGCGATCCAGACGGCGGGACGATTCGCCGCCATGGCCGAGTTGATGAAAAAGCATGGACTCAAGCCCCGCATCTGGTCGACGGAATTTGGCTGGGGGCTGCATAAGGACGAGCCCTTGACCTCCCCGTCCACGGAACTGCTGGCGGCCTATCTGGCACAAGCCATGGCCATGGCCAGGTCTGTTCCCGAAGTGGAGAAGCTATTTTGGTTCTCGATGTTTTTTCCCGGCTATGAGGGAGGCTTTACCTATGGAATGTTTCACGGCAATCCTCCGAACTCCTATCCAACACCGGGAGCTGCAGCGTATGCAACATGCGCCCGTTTTCTGGATGATGTTCGCTTTGTTCGCGCTTTTCCGCTGGGAGATTTTGGCAAGGTTTTGCGCTTTGCCGACCAGCGCAATGGCGAAGGCATCTTTCTCCTTTGGTTGAGTGAACCGAAGTCTGTAGGTGGCGAAATTCTAATGGCATTGACTGAAAAGAATTTAAACATCCTCGAAATCAACGACGGTTATGGCCGCGCAATTACTGGCGACTGGGTTGTGCGCGCTTTGCCCTTGTATGTCCGGGTTGCGGGTATCGAAGCGGACCGTCTCGAGAAAGCCATTCGATCGGCTCCGCAGCAAGCGCGGGAAACCCTTTTAATCGAGCATGCCTACCTCACGGATGTCAGCCTCTTGAATGTCGATGTGGTCAACAACAGCGGGGAATCCTGTTCGGTTAAACTCTTTCCCAAAGATAAACCAGATCTCGCCAAATCGCGCAAACTGCCGATGGGATCTTCCATGGTGACACTGTCCTTAAGTGCGCCGCTGGCGGGCAAGGGAGAAATTCCACTGGAGCTTTTGCAGGAAGCCAGCGGGAAAAAAATCACCTTCCTGTACACTTATGATTTAACCCCCATTGCCAAGCTGGCTCCGGTGAAAATCGATGGTCGCTTGGACGAAATCACCGGGCTCAAGTCGCTCGTCCTGGAGAATCGCGAGGCGGTCTCGCCGCACGATCCGGGCGTGGACTGGAACGGACCCAAAGACCTTTCCATGGAAGTGTGGACCGGCTGGACCCTGGAAGGTCTCTATCTGGCAGTGAAAGTCACAGACGATATCGCCACCGAGGCAAGCACCAAGGAGGCTCAATTCTGGCAAAAGGATTCGCTCCAGATTGGCTGGGATATGGGCAGCCGCGCCGACTCTGGGTACGACAGCCGGTGCGTGGAACTGGGAGTCTTTCGCACGGCTACCGGCACAGGCGTTTACCAGACCTATCCAGATTCACGCGCGCGTGATGACGTGGCTGTCAGCAGTCGACGCGAAGAGGGCGTGACAATTTACGAAATGTCAGTCCCCTGGTCGGCGCTCAATTTCCCCGATGCCGCCAATGGCCGTGTCTTTCGGATGAACCTCATTGCCAATGATAATGATGGTCGCGGACGCAAATGCTGGATCGGGCTCACTCCCGGCATCGGCGAGGGCAAACGTCCCGCCGCTTTCCGGCAGTGGGTTCTCGCACCCTCCAGCTCCTCTCCTTTTACCCTGACGAAAACTCCTCCCGAGGCGACCCGAGGAGCTGGTGGCACGCAATCAAGGGCCGCTCAATCTTCACCATAATGAAAATGAAAAACATGAGAAAACTAATCATCGGACTGGCAGCGGTCGCGCTTTCAGCATGTGGCGTGCTTCGCGCCGAGGTCATCACCCTGGAGGACTTTTCGGGAGTCACGGACGGCACCGCGCTTCCAAGCGTGCCGGGATGGAGCTTGCAGTCAGGCACGACGAACGCCACCGTTTCCTCCACCGCAGGCTATAGCGGCGCCGGAGCAACGATGAACAATGTCAGTCTCTACCGCTACACGATTCCAACCGAAGACAGAATGACAGCTGGCGGCACCACCATCAGCGGCTACAGCGTCAAATTACAATTAGGCAGCGTCAACAGCTATCAGCAAGCCCAGATCCTGGCGGGGAAGAACGATGGGGTCAACGGTCTCGCCGTGGTTTTCGATGGCGGCACTTCGGATGCGAACACGGACAATGCAATCAAGATTTCATCGGGAGGCACCGGCTGGGGCAGCATCACCTATACGACGATGAATCTGAACTGGAAGGCCAACGATTGGTATCAGGTGGACTTCTCCAATATCTCCCTTGTTTCCAGTGGATACGGCTCGGCCGTGACAGGCTATGTCACGATTACAGACCTCACCACGTCGACAATCTTGCTGAGCAATCAACTCGTCACGGGCTTTGGTAATTCCGGCACCTTTAACACCATTGACAGTCTGCTCGTGGGGAACAAAGCAACTTCCCGACAAATCAATTTCGATGATCTGTCCGCGCTGGCCGTGCCCGAACCAGGCGCATTGTCGCTTGTCGGACTAACTCTCTTGAGCATTCCCCTTTTGCGTCGCCGAATCCGAATTTCGTAAATACCTTGCCCCTGCCTCTATGAAAATGAACTCTTCTCTACGCCTCCCAGTAATGATGCTCTGGGCCCTGCAGTCCATGATCCTCCCGGGTACGGCGGAATGGCAGGAAGTCTTTTCCGGAGCGGCTCAGGATGCGGACCTTAAAACCGTGGAGAACTGGACGGTGCATCAGGGCGATGGGCAGGGCGGCAAAGTGAAGTTGGCCGCGGGATATTCAGGCCTTGGGGCGAGGATCGAATTAAATGAACAGTACCGCTGCCAGATTCCCGAGAATCAGGCGCTGATCCTGGAGGAAAAAGCGACAGGCGAATTCCGCCTTAAGCTGCGCATCATGGCGCCGAATGATGGCTACGTCATGACTCAAGTCCTGATTGGCTCCAATGATGGAGTGCATGGAGTCGCTGTTCGTTTTAATGGAGGCCATCGCGATGGATCGGCAGATAATTTCATCCAGGTTTCCAATGGTGGCGCGAGTTGGGGAAAGATTTCCTTCGACGACATGAAAAAAGCCACATGGAAGAAGGAAACGTGGTATGAGATTGTGATCTCGGATCTCTCCCGCGATCCGCATTCCGCGACCATTGAAGGCAAGCTGACGATCCGTGAAGCCGGGGATGCCCCGGATGTAGTGATAGAGTCGGCACCGATCCGGTCCTTTGGCACCACCGTTAAATTCACCAAGGTGAATGTCGTGGTGGTGGGAAACTGCGGAACAGCTCGTGCTTTTGATGTGGATGATATTTCCTTAAAATGATCGAAGGACCAAGTGCAGCGATGCTCACGGTAACGGATTGAAAAAATGAACAGACCAACACTCAAGGATATAGCCGCCGAACTGGGCGTAACGACGATGACCGTTTCCAAGTCGCTTCGCGGCATCGGCCGTATTAGCGAGGAAACACGACGGCTGGTGCGTCGCAAGGCGGAAGAGATCGGTTATTTCTCATCGAAGGATCGTCTCTTTCCTCCCTTCGTGAAAGCATTTAGCGGCTCGGACAACAAGCTGTCTTTACTCTGCCCCACGGTCGGCTCCCTTGATCGCGGTGACGTGGTGCCTTATCGCAATGACATGATGACCGGCCTGAATCGCAGTCTGGCTAAAATGGAGGGAACCGCTGTAGCCGGCTCTTTTGCGACCCTCGATGAAATGCTCGCCTTTCTGAACAAGGAGCATTTTCACGGCGTGGCGCTGAGCGAACCGTATCCAACCCGATGGCTCAATGCGATGCGCAAATCGGCCCCCGTGATCTATACAATTGGGCATGACTTTCAAACCGGCGTGGATTCGGTTTACTTCAACGAAGCACGCGCGACGGCCTTGGCCGTCAACAAACTGAGGACGGCAGGACATCGCAATATCGCCTGGCTCGGAATTCTGGATCGGCATGCGCCCTTTCTTTTGCCGGACGAGGAATTTAGCGACGAGGATACGGCGGATTGGTTATCCCACTCCGGACACGGAATGCGTTACGCGTCCTGGCTCTATCTGGCCAATCAACACCCGGACTTGGCAAACTGGCCGGTCTGCCTGATTGAGCGGGATTGGACCACCACCTCCCTCAGCGAGGCGGTCCGGCAGGGATGCCGGAAGATTCTCGAGACGAGACCCCAGCCCACGGCCATTGTATGCGCGTCCAATTCGATCGCCCGCGAATTGATTGCGCAACTGGAGGAGACCGGCCTGCATATTCCAAAGGACATCAGCATCGTTTCCTACGGCGTCGAAGAGGAAGGGCTGACCCAGGACGGCCATGCCCTCTCCGGATTGGTCATGCCGATGGACAAAGTGGGTGGATTGGTTCCAGAGGTTGTCCAACGACGCATCGCCTACCCGGAAGGATTGCCCATCAGCATTCAACTCGATGCTTCGTGGAACCCCGGCGAAACGGTTCGCTCCTTGTCTTTTTAATTTATGAAAACGCTGCCTGCCACCCGCCAACACGCCCGCGAAACAACCCCGCGCCCTTATCAAACAGGAATTCTTCAACGCCATCCCAAGAATCCCATTATCGCGCCAGGCGACATGCCGGTTCCATGCTCCTCCGTGTTTAACTGTGGAGCAACCCGATTTGAAGACCGCGTCCTGCTGCTCCTGCGCGTGGAAGACATGGCCCGGGATAACGCCTTCCATGTGGCCACGAGCAAAGATGGAGTGAACTTTGAAATTCAACCGGAGCCCATTGATTACCCGCTACGCGATACGGAAAGCCGCTTTTTGGAAAACCGTTTCGACATGCGAATCACGCAACTGGAAGGCCATTACTATGTCACCCATGCCAGTTGGCTAGGCGGTTATGGCAGTTGCATCGGTACCGCACTGACAAAGGATTTTCGCTCCTTCGAACCCGTGGGCGAACTCTCCGTCCCCTCAAATCGCAATGCCGCCCTGTTCCCGGAAAAGATTCAAGGCCGTTACGCACGGCTGGAACGCCCCCAGAACATCGATGGCGGCGGACGCATCTGGGTCAGTTATTCCCCGGACCTGCTGCACTGGGGGCAGTCCCGTCCCGTGATTTTGCCAGACACCCCATGGAGCCGCTGCAAGGTGGGCGCGGGCGCGATCCCGATCAAGACCGAACAAGGCTGGCTGTGCGTGTATCATGCAACGGCGAAGAATTGCGCGACTGAGAATTATTATCTCGGCGCCATGCTGCTTGATCTCCAGCAACCGGACCGCGTCGTAGCCGCTCCACGCCAGTTTATCCTCCAGCCCGAGACCCCTTATGAGTGCATGGGGCAAGTGCCGAACGTGGTTTTCACCAATGGAGCCGTCGTGATGCCCGATGGCACGTTGAATATCTATTACGGCGGTGCGGACACGAGGATATGTCTCGCACAGGTTTCCGTGGATACCTTAGTCGAGCACTGCCTGACTGAGCGCTAGGTGGAAGCCCGTTTGACGCCGTCACTTCCCCCCTAACGCATCGGGTGGGGATACTCCGCAAATATGAGACTGTAGAAATGAGCTTGATTCCTTCATTTAAGATAACTAAGTTATTTTAATGAGGCGCTCTCTTTCCGCGATTCGCCGTGTCTGGCTGCTGTTGAGTTTGGTGCCGGTCTCATTACTCGTGGGAAGATTGGCAGCGAATGCCCAGCTCACTCTCTTTTCCGATACATTTGAGAATGGAATTGTCGTCGACAGTGAGACCTGTACCGCCTTTTGGATTCCGACGACCACTACCACCGTATCTTCGGTAGTGGAATCGGGAGGCAAGCTGACGATGACCGCTGGAGGCCCCACGAGTGGCAATGGAAGCCTCGGAGCCCGCTTGTTCTCGAGTCCAGTGAAGCAGGATTATAATTTTTTCCAGAGAAAACTGCGCTTTTCCACGGATGTTTCCATAACGGGACAATATGGATTGTTCCGGTTTGCCCTGACCGGTTCCGCCTCGGGAACGACGGTGACCAACTATGTGGCCGAGGATGCACTCGTAGTCACGATTGATCCGTATAATAACGTGAAGCTCGCGGGGAAACAGGATCGCTCGCAAACCGTGGTTGAGAACGTGACCAAGCTGGTCACCATGAATCCGGGGTCAACGGTGACGGGGTTTGATCTGACCTTGGATGCAACGGACTATACGTTCGTGGTCCGCTTTACCGGTGGAACGGGCAGCCAAAGCTTCAGCGGCAAGCATAGGCTGATCGCTGCGCAATGGGGTATAGACGGAAAGACCGCTTTTCAACTCGAAACCATGCGAACATCGGATTCCTCGACGGGTGCGGGCGTCACGGCGGTAACTATCCTGGACAATTTTTTGGTGACGAGCCTTGCACCGCAATTGGTCGGATTCGAGGACTCCTTTTCGAATAGCACGATAGCAAATGCAGATTGGGATACCAGCATCTGGACGACCGTGCCCTCTGCAACGGGATCGATCACCGAGACCGCCGGCCAGCTTGTGGAGACGGTGGCAACCGCGACAACCAATTCTTATGCCGTCGGCAGTGCCTATACCACACTGCAGCCGCGGTTTAATTTTTTTGATCATCAATTACGGCTCAGCGCGACGATGATGCAGACGGCTTCCCAGGCGTGGATAGTCTCGGGGCGCATGGGGTTTACCTCGACGGCCACCAAGTCCAACAGCGCGGCGGATGCGCTGGTATTGGAAGTCGAGCAACTGGATAGTCGGCTTCTGCTGGCAACCCGACTGGACAAGCCGGGGTATAATTCCATCGATCCCAACGGAAACACCTATCCACTCGGCGTCACAGGATTGTTGGGCTATGTTGCCAGCAGCACCCTGTACAATAATTTCGAGATGATTGTTAATGCCAAACGGTTTCGACTGGCCGGATACAACGACAATGCCAGCCTGGGCTTGTTTCGCTTCACTGGTTCGCATGGATTGGATCGAGCGAAGTGGGGTAGCACCGGAGACTCCTCTCTTTTTCTGGAAGCAACCCGCAATGCCACGACCTCGCCGGAGATTTCAACGGTTTCCTGGGACAATGTACGTGTCGAAAATGACAGCACCCGGCTCCTGGATGAGCCCTCCCACGCTTTCACGGCCACCTACATCGATCAGTATTCACGGACAATAACAGGCAGCTATCGAATCTGGCTGCCTTCGACGGAGCCGGTTATCCGCGGCATTATTTTTATCGGTCCCGGAGACGGAGGCGACGGACGCATCACGACAAATAACGCCCTCTGGCAGGAAACCGCCCGCGTGCTGGGGTTTGGCCTCATCGGCTATAGCGATAGCTCTCGTATGAACCTCACAGCCGGAGACAAACCCGCATTGATCCAGACGGCCGTTCAAACGGTACTGAATGCGGCCGCCAGCGTTACTGGTCATCCTGAAATTTCTAATGCGCCGTTGTGTGCCACCGGCAATTCCCGGGGTGCTTTTGACTCCTGCTATCTGGCCCGCAACTGGCCCAGTCGCGTCATCACGGTGACGCCCAGTTGCGGCGGCGAATGGAACAACTTTACAATGACTCCGGATATCCAGAAAGTGCCTGTTCTTTTCATGCCGGGTTCCGATGATGGGAATGCCATGACTTGGGCGACTCTCATGCAAACGATGTTTTCCTGGTGGCGCAATCAAAATGGCAGAGCTGCCTATGCCGTGAATTGGAATGTGGCGCATACCTCGGCGGGCAATCAGGGAGATGAAGCCAAATCTCTCTGGATGCGCGAGATTGTGAATCAACGCTACCCGCGCCCAATGACTCCATCGCTCAAGACAGGAGCATTACCCACCCTGCTGGATGTCAATGACTCAAGCGCGTGGTTGGGCGAGCGAGCGACGTTCAATGCCTCGAACGTCCCGGTGACGACCCGACCATTTGCCTACGTGGCCCCCGTGGCGAGTTACTCCGGCACCGTGACTAATTCATCCTGGCTGCCAAGCGAAACAATGGCCCGCGCGTATCGCGCGATGACCTCAACTGACCTGATCAAACGCGAGGCCGTGCCCACCCAGTCCCCAGTACGCATTGTCTCTCCGTCGCAATATGCCGAGTTCCTGCGCCCGGTGATGGTCGGCGACTCGGTGACAATTGAGATTGATCCGCGCGATTTTGATAATACCAACGCACTGGCTTCCGTGGATTTTTACGATGGCGAGACCTGGCTGGGCGCAGATACCTCCGGACCCAACTGGCAATGGCAATTTACCCCAACCACCACCGGAGCCCATTCGTTCTCAGTCGTGGCGACAGACGTGCTAGGTAATAAGCGTGACGCCTTCCGGGTGCTTTATGTTATTCCCACCGATTTTCCCCCTGTGGCCCGATCGCTCTATTTTAGCCTCAATCCCGGCACCACCAAAACAGGGACACTCTCCGGTGTTGATCCTGAGGGCAACGCAATCACAGCCTATACGATCACGACGCACCCGGCTCACGGTTCCCTTACGGTGAATGCCAGCACCGGCGCCTACACCTACACGGCCCATTCCATTTACAGTGGAAAAGATACGTTCACCTACACCGTGACGGACGGCGTGCTGACCAGCCCCACCGCTACAGCTTCCATCGAAGTGACCGGGCCGCAGGTGGGCAACATTTCCACGGTTACCGCCCAGCCAGGCTCCAGCGAGGGAAGAATCACCCTGAACTGGAGCGCCGCCACCAATGCCGAGTATTACAAGATTGAACGCTCCACGGCATCCACTAGCGGCTTTGTCCAGATCGCCACCGTCAACGCCCCGTCTTTGACTTACACAGACGCCAATCTCACGATGACTCAAACTTACTTTTATCGAGTCCAAGCCATCTATCAGGGAACCGAATCCTCCTACAGCGCGGTAGTTTCGTCCCTGCCCAACAATCCGTACAGTGCCATCGGCAAAACAGCTTCCATCGTCGCAGCGACTGGAAGCAGCGTTGGTTCAGTTACGATCACATGGAGCGCCACGACCAACGCCACGGCTTATCGGGTAGACTACGCCAACACCACCAGCGGTCCCTTCTCCCTGATTGATCATATTTCGGCACCAGCACTGTCGACGACACTCAACAACCTCCCCGTAGGAGCGGTTCTCTACTTTCGTGTCACTCCCTACAATCCCGCCTACACGGGATCATCCAGCGATCTCGCTTCTGCTGCGCCCTTTTTCCCATCCACAATGGAGAGCTGGCGCTATCTCAATTTTGGAAGCACGACAGTGCCCGGAGTCACCGGCGACCTCGACACCCCCTACGATCAAAATACCAATCTAATGCGTTACGCGCTGGGATTCGACTATTTCAACGATAGTGGAGATTTCATCGCACTCCGGCCCACCGACATGCCGTATGTCCAGGAGCAATCCATTAACGGTTCGCGTTACCTCACTTGTACTTTTATCCACAACAAAAATGCGAGCGACCTGACAGTCAAAGTCCAGGTGGCCAATGAGCCAGATGGTCCGTGGATCGACATCGATCCCTTCCAGACGGCCAATCAAATTGGAGTGATGGACAACATGCCCTCGACAGGACAGGAAACCATCGTCGTAAAAGATAGCCAACCCATCTCCAGCTCTGCCAAGCGCTTCATGCGCATCCGCGTGTACCGGTAGGCGCAGAGCCTCCCTGCAGCAGGGCCCCCTGCGGCTCGATCTACGGTCGTAGCCGCTTTTTACTCGACCGACATCCCTTGACAATACGGGACCAGCATCGCGACACGAGCGAGTCACAATGTATCTTCTATTTAAAATATATTGATAGCGTTTAAATAATCTATTATTCTAACTTTATTATAATAATTGCGACTGGCCGCCGTCCTAAGCCAATCCATCACCACGAAAGAAATCATCCTCTATGAAAAAAAACTCGGGGCGTATCTGTTTGCTGCACATACTGGTTGTCGTATGGATCGGATTGAATCAATTGTCCGCTCAATATCTGGCGGGGCCGTTTGATTTTTCTTCGACAAGTCAATACACGTCGAATTTTTTTGAAACCTACAATGGCAGCTCGCTCACGGTCAGCTCCGGTGCGCTGTGCCATACAGGAACGGGGGCGGCCGAGTGCGTCTATGATACGGTTCCTGATGGCACGGCAACCAATGCCGCCTTCGCGAGCGTTTGCGCGACAACGCGGTTCGTGCTGCAGGCCGACGGAGACTCGATCGGCATTCGCTTCGGCAATCTCGGCAATCGCTCCGGTCAGGCGAATTTGGCGCTTTTCAACATCAACACGAACTCAACCTCGGATGAGATAATCCGCTTTTTTACGTCTGGCGTGATGTCTACAGGCTCCGCTGGAACGCAGTTTGGCAGCACAAAGACATTGAGTGGCGGCGGATTCGTTTCCGGACAGACCTATTGCGCGACGCTGGTGCTCAGCCCACTCGGCTCCAGTGGAGGCTTGGCAACGCTGATCATTACCGATCCGGCCGCGGTAACGCCGGCCTTTATGGCAACGAGCTACTATTCCGGCCTTGGAGGGACGACGGGAGAAGTGGGGTTTCGTTCGTACAAAAATATCTCAGGCACTGCACGGTTTGATGATGTGGCGATACGGACACCGCTGGAGCTGACAGTACAGGAGGCGAGCACCAGCACCGCAACGCTGTCATGGCCGGCCTGTCCCGGCGCAACCCAATACAAGCTCTACCGCAACGGTGCCTGGCTGGGTGTCACGACGTACTTAACGTACAGAGACAGCGGTCCGCTGGATATGTACAAATCATACGAATACCTAGTCATTGCCTTGGATGCCAATGGCAAGGTGCTCAATGCCAGTCCGACGACGGTCTTTGCCTATCGCCGGTTTCCCTTTGTCCTTCCCTGGGATGATGCGTCGACTGGCACGGCGGCTGATGCAAGCGGCCTGTCAACCGGTCCCGCCAATCAAACGGTCACGGTGAGCGGTGGCCATTTCAGCGCTGGCGGGCAGCGGATCCGATTCTTTGGAGTCAATCTTGTGGCGCGGAGTTGTTTTCCTCCGCACGACGATCCGGTGCTGGGAGACATGGCCGAAAAAATGGCGGCGCACCTGACGAAACTCGGAGTCAATTGCGTCCGGCTGCACGCGATTGACCGACCTGCCCCGGACGGGGTGCTTGCCTCGGGGCGCTCGACACTGGACGCCACCCAAATGGACAAGCTCGATTACCTTGTTTCGCGACTCAAGGCGCATGGGATCTATGTTAACCTGAATCTGAACGTTTACTTTGGCAGTAATGATGACAGCTTCGGATTGTTGCCCGGCGTCAGTCTTTACAATGCGGGCATGATTCAGCTGCAGAAGGATTTCGCGCAGGCGCTATTGACTCATACCAATCCCTATACCGGATTGACCTATGCCAATGATCCGGTGGTAGCTCTCATCGAAATTCATAACGAGGACGGCTTGATTCACAGTTGGCGCAATGGCCGGTTCGACACGGGAACCAGTTTGGCAGTTACCCACCTCGATGAACTCAAGTCACAATGGAACAGCTGGCTGTCGTCCAAATACACCAATACCACTTCGGTTTCAGCGGCGTGGGCCGCTTCAAGCGGACAGTCGTATGGCACGGCTCTCACGACGAATGGAACCTTCAGCGGCACGGTCGCTCCATGGTCCGTCAGTATCGTTGCACCCGCTGCGGGAACTTACTCCCTGGTGGAGGGCGGCTCCCCGGATGGCTCCAGCAGAGCGCTCCGCATTTCAGTCACCACGGCTGACATCACTTATCCTTACCATGTGGAGTTTCACTATTCTCCCGTCGTGGGATCTACCATTACGCCGATTCAATATACGGTGAAATTCTGGGCCAAAGCGTCTTCACAGCGGACCATTCACGCCGGGTTTCAACAATACGGCACTCCGTGGAACATGCTGGGAAATAGTGATATCACCATTACAGCGGACTGGCGGCAGTACACGTTGGTCATCCCAGTGACCGCCAGCAGTAGCAATGCCCGCTTTGTCATCACCAATCTGGCCAAGCAGACGGGCGATATCTGGTTTGCAAATATGTCCGTGCAATCAGGCAACTCCCTGCTCGGTGCACGTTCGGCCTGGGCAGAGGGCGGATATGCGGCTGAGCTGGCCACCAACGGCACGTTCTCTGGCTCCCTCTCACCGTGGACGTTGTCGACAACCAACACGGCGTTGGCAACCCAGACCTGCCTCGTGAACGGCGCTCCGGATGGTTTGAGCAATGCGCTCAAGATCACCACCACGGCGACGGCCTCCACAGATATTTGGAATGGTGTACAGTTGCTGCAAGCGTTGTCCGGCGTCACCGCGTACAAGGACCAGCCATACACCGTCAGCTTTCAAGCCAAGGCAGATTCAGCCCGCAGCATGTGCATCTACCTGCAGAAAAATCAGTCCGACTGGGCAGCCTTGGGCAGCGGATCGGTGAACCTCACCACGGACTGGAAAACCTACTCCGTCCTCCTGGGATGTAATCTGGATTACGCCAATGTACGTCTGGCTCTAGGGGGATTAGGGGCGCAGCTAGGCTCGGTCTATCTGGCCAACATCTCTCTCAAATCCTACACACCGGGCATCGGCCTGCCAGCGGGGGAAACCCTCGGCAGTATCAATATCCTGGAAAAGCAAAGCTACGACAGCCGTAGTCGCGCCGCACAGCAGGACTGGATGGCCTTCCTGTGGCAGAAGGAGAGCACCTATTGGTCGACGATGAAGATCTATCTCAAGACGACCCTTGGAGCCAAGGGGTTGCTAATCGGAACTCAAACCGCATACAGCCCCGTCATGCTGAGCGCGGATATGGATGTAATCGATGAGCACGCTTACTGGCAGCATCCCGTCTTTCCCGGCACCGGTTGGGATACCAATAACTGGTACATTAAAAATCAGACCATGGCCGGCGACGGAAGTGGCGGCGCTCTCGGCAAGGCATCCATGTCGCGGATTCAGGGAAAACCCTTCGTCTGCACGGAATACAACGAATGCGCGCCGATTACTTATGGCGGCGAGACGCTCCTGCTGGCCGCCTCCTATGCAGCATTGCAGGACTGGGACGGGCTCTTTCTCTACAACTACGAAAACGGATATAATAATCAGGAAGAATCCGCCGCCAAACAGTTGTACGGGAAAAACTACTTCCAGTCTGCCCAACAGCCAGCGAAACTGGTGTCCATGCCGGTGGCGGCGACAATATTGCGTCAAGCCCGCGTGAGCGCAGCGAGCACACCGGCAACAGCCAGCGTGACCCAAAACCAGGCGACCTCCCTGACCGCTCGAATGGCATTGGGAGCATCCAGCTTCGGCATCTCGCCGTTAACGGCCATGCAATGGCCCGTCGGGATGAAAATCGCCAGCACCTACAGCTTGGTTTCCGCTCCCTATATGCCAGCGGCAACAACCGAATGGTTGAGTTCCACGGGCGAGCTAACCTGGGACACGACCGACCGACTGGTGCTGGTCAATACGGCACAGGTCAAGTCGATCCTTGGCAAAGTCAATGGCCAAAGTTTCATCTTTGCCGATGGAGTGGAGATCGCTCCAGGAGCGACCATGCAGGCAGGTGACTGGTGTACCATCTCCATGGTAACGCGGGATGGGTCCAACTTCCAATCCGCCGGAAAATTGCTCATCACAGCAACCGGCTATGTGGATAATCACAATATGCTCTGGGTTACCGGACAGGGACCGTTGGATGCAACGTCAAGTGTAGCCTCGAACTGGGGACAGGCTCCTTCGCTCGTGGAGGGGATAGATGCCGAGATCACATTGCCGGTGGCCGCCTCACGCGTCAGCGTCTGGTCTCTGGACCCGCAGGGACAACATCTGCGAGCGATCTCCGTAACGGGGGATACCAGCAGCGCCAAGTTCTCCCTCGCCCGCTCCTGTCTGACGGCATGGTACGAGGTGATTATCGCTCCGTGAGTTCACACCCCCGCGATCATCACGAATAGTCCCCCAAGGGGATGAAGCACCTAGATCCCTTCTCTGCCGTGGCAACTCAAGCTGCGGCAGAGAAGGGGGAATGCGAATAGCATTTGACTTTTTGCTTTTTATTAACTAAGTTAGTTTATTATGATTTCGCTTCTCCGTTGCACGCTTGCCGCACTCCTTTCCCTCACTGCCGTGTCTTATGGTAACGAGTCCGCGAAGGAATTTGATCTCCGACCGGGGGCCATTGAGTTCAGTGGCGAAAAGAAAGTAAACAAGATCACACTGGGCGATTCAGACATCCTGATTGGAAACTGCGAAGTGGTCGGCGATCTGGCAGGCAGCACAAAACCGGCCTATCAAAAATGGGGAACTGCCGCTGAAATAACCACGGACGACACTGCATGGACGATCACCAGCACCATCACTGCTGATGACAAGTCCGGCGGCGATGAACTCATCAAGGCCGTAGTCGCCTACAAAAAGACTGAAGCGGGACAGTTCGATTTGAATGTGGAAGCCACCTACTTAAAGACGGCCGATTGGAAGCTGCCAGCTTACTATTTCCTGACGCTCCCGATCAAAACCTACGAAGGTGGAACCTTAACGGGCGAAGGGAGTTCCGCAGGCGGCAGCAAGTCCTTTCAAATTGAGGCAACACCGTCGGCCTTAAATGGTAATATTTTCCGTAAGATTACCCTGACGAAAGGCGATATACGAATTACGATTGAATCAGCCGATTTGAGCAAACTCCGCGTCATGGATGGCCGCGCTTGGGGAGACAAGAATCTTCGCATCGATATCTTTGCGAGTCGGAAATGGTCTGCCATACAGCATATTGAAAGCGGAGAGAAAGATATTTTTGGCGCCCGGATTACACTGCAACGCATCAAAAAGTGAGTCTTCCAATGCATTGTCCCACTGCGAGGATAAGGGCCTTTAGTCTGATCGAACTGCTCGTGGTCATCTCGATTATTGCAGTCCTGTCGGCGCTTTGCCTCCCGGCAATCAATCGCGCCCTGATTTCATCCAAAACAGCGATTTGCGCCAGCAACTTGCGCCAGATTTCTTGCGGTCTGAATCTATACGCCATAGAGAATGAGGGATACTATCCCCTCGCCGTCAAGCAGGGGTCCACCGGTCAGGAATACACCTGGTCATATGCAATCTGGACATACGTGGGATATACTGGAAAGGATTTCAACTACCCCGAGAACGATCTGCAGGGCAACACAGGGCGAGATAAAAATATTTTTCATTGCCCGGTCACCAAAAAATACCGCGTGAAAACCCTCAACACGATACGGATGCCATCCGCTTCTGGGTCAGCCTGGAACCTCTTTTCCTATGCGATGAACAATGCTCCGAACTATGTGAATAGCGGCAGTCCCTATACAGCCATACGCACGACGCAGATTGCCAACCCCAGCAAGACCGCGCTGATTTTGGAGCAGGATGAGAATCCTGGAAACCAGTTCGTCTTTCTTTCCTACTACGGATTAGTGCCGCACAACAAAACCAGCAATGTCCTGTATGGGGATGGACATGTCGCGCAGCTCCGCGCCGAGGAATTTCCTCCGGCCCGCGGATTCACCGATGCAGGCCTGTCGGAGTTCTGGAGTGGCAGACCCTCGGGTAATTAACTGCGATTGTCACCCTGCCAGCAAATTCCTTTGTCGATAGCCACATCAACTCTCCGCCCGCGCAATCGATAGGCGTTTCCGTGACGCGCGCGTACGCAGAGAAGCTTGAACACCCGATTTGGAGTCAACCTCTTTGCAGTGGTGCAGGATCTGCATGCCATAGGGTGCCAGCGTGAGACTACCCGCCACAGGCAATCCAGATTGGGCGTCGGTATATTCTCCGGGCGGAAGGGACAGAGTGGCGATGTCTGCATTGAAATTCATCAAATACAAAAAGTCACTCGTTGCCGTGCAGCGCCTCTGCACGTTCACGCCCTTGGGTAGAGGGGTCGGCCAGTTCGAAGCCACCCCGGCTTGCGCGAGAAGCTTCTGGATCAATTCGTCAACGAAAGCGGCCTCCGCACGAAAGGCAATGTAGTAGGCTTTGCCTTTGCCGAAACGATTCTCGGTCGCGCAAGGTTCACCGGCGTAAAATTCCGAAGCGTACTCCGCAAGTGACGAGGCTGTTTCGAGGTGGATGCGCTCGCAGAGCTCTCTTGCCTGGTAGGTTCCGGTGGGAAGCAGTGCGGCGCTCCGCGAGCGGATGGTGACATGCTCTTCATCGTAGAGCGCATCCGTCTCTTCTACCCAGAGACCCAGAAGCTTACGAAGCGCTCCTGGTTGCCCGCCTTGAAAGACAAGATCATCCTGGTCCACCATTCCAGCGCAGTGCGTGGCGACGAGCGTGCCACCGCCCGCCACAAATTTCTCCAGCCGTTCGACAAACCCCGGACGAAGCATGTAGGGCATGGGCGTGATGATGAATTGGTAGCCCGTCAGATCAGAATCCTGGTTGATGCAATCCGTGGAGACGGACTGGCTCCAAAGCGGTTGATAATAGCGGAGCACTTCCTCGACATAATTTTTGCGGTCGTTACGAAATCCTTGATAATCCTCGATGCCCCAACGGTTCTCCCAATCATAGAGGATGGCCACCTGCGCCTGGACCCGCGATTCTGTAGCGTCTGGCGTCGCCTTGAGCATGCCTCCCACCTCGCTCACCTCACTGAAGACGCGTGTATGCTCATGCCCGCAATGGTCGACAACCGCACTGTGGAATTTCTCGCACGAGCCGCGACTTTTGCGCCACTGAAAATATTGCACGGAATTGGAACCATGCGCGATGGCTTGAGCCGAGGCAAGGAGGTGCATACCAGGACGCTTTAGTTTGTTCACCCGGTGCCAATTGGGTTGGCTGGGAGCACATTCCATCAGCAAGTGCGGCTGCCCGGGCTTCATGGAACGATTGAGGTCATGGACCAATGCGGTGGCCGCCGCGGTGGTCAGTTCGCTCTGGCCGGTCGAATGCCAAAGTGGGTAACTGTCCCAAGAAACGATATCAACCTCCTTGGCAAACTTGAAATAATCGAAATCGTAATACTCGGGTTGGTACTTATTGAAGAACAAGTGAAAGTTGGTCGTAGCGGGTGTTTTTTTGTCGTAGACCCGAATGGCAGCCACCTCGCTTTTATAAAAGTCGATGGTCTGATCGGAAACGTAGCGCCGCCAGGCCAGACGGAGTCCATGCAAGCCGTTTTCTCCGCGCGCCGTGGGAGAATGAATCTGCTCCCAATCAGTATAGCGATGGCTCCAGAAGGCTGTAAACCAAGCCGCATTCAGGGCATCAAGCGTACCATAGCGCTGCTGTAACCATTGGCGAAAGGAGCTCTGGCAGCGCTCGCAGTGACAGGCCCCGCAATATTCATTGGAGACATGCCAGAGGATCACGGAATCGTCGGAGCCGTAACGCTGGGCAAGCTTGCCGTTGATGCAGGCTACTTTTTCGCGATAGACCGGGGATGTCAGACAGTGATTTTCCCGCTGCCCGTACAGGTTTCGGATCCCTTGTTGATCCACCCGCAGCACTTCGGGATAGCGCTGGGCCATCCAGGGCGGACGAGCCCCGCTGGGGGTGGCTAGCATGACCGCTATATTATTCTTTTTGAGCAGCGCGATGATTTCGTCCATCCACCCGAAATCAAAGTGCCCCTCTTTCGGTTCCAAGTAGGACCAGGCAAAGATCCCCAGCGAGACAACATTGACCTCGGCGAGTTTCATCAAGCGAATATCCTCTTTCCAGACACTGGAGGGCCATTGCTCCGGATAATAATCGGCTCCGTGGAGGAAGTGGCGGATCGGCTTTTTCCAAATTGAGTGCATGGCGGGCGAAGTAGTAAAGGGGTGGTGCGGCCTATTTTGGTTCACAGGAGATGAACGTGATGCTGTAGCGAGATTACTGCGGATTGATACCTTATTAAACAAACTTAGTTATTTAAAAATATACGACCCGACTTCAAAACGGTCAAGCTATTTGGCTAATCCTCCCAAAGCCCCCGCGCCGTGCCGGGCATTTGCCCAAACAACGACTGAAGATTGCTTTACACAGGGGACAGAACTAGCATTCTGTTATTCAAACTTGATGCCCGAACCGAACGTCACAAATCAGCCAATGAATGACACGCAGAGCACTATTATCCATCTCTTACGCTGCAATGGGGTGATGACCGTCAGGAATCTTGCCTTGCGACTGGGAGTTTCCTCGATCGGCATCTCCAAATCTCTTTCCATCCTGGAGAAGCGGGGCATCGTCCGACTCGATAAGACAGGAAACGGCGGGCGGGGACGTCCCGAGCATGCCGTGTCACTGGCTGATACAGCGGGTTTTGCACTCGGAATCTCCTTCAAAACTTCCGAGGTGGAACTGGCCCTGGTTGATTTCCGTAACGTGGTGCGGGCGTCCAGTCGGGTCGGCTTTAATATTGCGCAGTCTCAGATGGACTTTACCACCGTGGTGACTGCCATCCGAAAACTCCTTGGCACAGTAGAGTCCGTGTCGCTGAGCGCCATCGGGTTGAGCTTGAGCGGTGAATTCGATTTTAAAACCGGCCGTGTCTACGAGGCGAATGATTTCGCCTCATGCGAACAGGTGGAAAAGCTGCGGTCCGTGTTGATGCGCAAGTTCCATACGCCAGTCACGATCGTTCATGATACCGACGCCCAGATGGTGGCGGAACGCTGGTGCAATCATGGCCTGCCGGAAAGTCCCAACATGCTTTTTGTCGGGGAGCGCCTGGGTTTCAGCCTGATGCTGGATGGACGCTTGATTCGTGGCAGCACACACTGGAAGCGCTGGCTCGGCGATCAACAGGTATACGACAGCAAAGCTTACGGAGATGGATTCCTCTCCGGTGCTCTGGCAGCTTCCGCCAGTATCTCCTCGTGGATCGATCGCCAAAGCCATGTCACATTTGGCCAGCGACGAGACTGGAAATCGGACGATTTTGAGGAAAATTTCCGGAATCTGGCCGCCCTCTACAAGAATAATGACCGCGAGGCGCGTAAGTTTGTCGATCGGACAGGCCGTGATCTCGGCGTGACGATTCGCGGCCTCTGTTTGCTGCTCCCCTTCGATCGCGTGATCATGAACGGATGGCCGCCGGTCATCATGGAAAGAATACTGGAATTGGTGAACGCCTCGCTGGATGAGGGCATTGCCAACCTTCGGCAGCGTCGGTCTGGCGCAACGCGCCCCCCCGTTTCCACCGCAATCCTGAACGAGCAGACCGAAGTCGCCGGAAGCGCCCTGCTGGCAATCGATCAACTCCTCCACTCCCGCATGGCCAGACGCGGAAGGCAGGAGTTTGATGCCGCCCTTTTCGGCGGGTTCTCGTACTGACAGCCCCATAAACAGATAAAGAGAGCTTGCTTGGTCAGTATAACTAACTAAGTTAGTTATATGCAATCCCCTCTCGCTTCACTCCCTTATCCCCACTTACGCAGCGCCCTATACTTCCCGATTTTCCTGATCGTATCAGGATGGATCTCCTCGGGTGCCAGTGCGGAAACGACCACTCAAACGCCGGCCAGCAAGACTATTACCTTCGTCGAAAACGCGGAGTGGAAGGCGGTGGATATGTCCGAGGTGCGCATTATACCTGGCAGCGCCCTGGATTTAAGCGCCGGCATCGAACCTGGGCCGGCCGGCAAGCATGGACGCGTGATCGCCGGACCAACTGGCAACCTTGTCTTCAGCAACCAGCCTGGCGTACCCATCCGCTTTTCTGGCTTTGACATGGTAACAACTCACGTCATGCATTCCCTCAAAGGGGAAACGGATGAAGCGACCAAGGCCAATATCCGGGAGTTCGTCACGCTTGTGAAGCGGCAAGGGTATAATGTGATTCGGGCTCTGTGCCTGGATACCTATCTGATGAGCGGGAGCGAGGAGGACGGCGTGGTCAATCCTGTCCTGCTGGACCGCATTGATTATCTCTTTGCGACCATGAAACAGGAGGGCGTCTACATCTATGCCGATGTCGTCGGTTACGGCCAGTATTACAAAGGCTCCTGGGAGGAGAAAGTGACCCGGTGGAACATGAAAGCCGAGGTCTTGATGGGGCATCCCGATACCAGAGCCAACTGGAAGGCAGGCGTGACCATGCTGCTGAATCACGTCAATCCCTACACCAATGTCTGCCTCCGGGATGAACCCGCGCTAGTCTGTATTAATCTCTACAATGAACAAGAATTGGGATTGAATTCGCTCGGAAAAAAAGCGGCGGCACTCGTGACGGAGAAATGGCATGAGTGGCTCAAGAAGCGATTCGCCACCCCGCGGGATTTGGCGGTGGCCTGGGAGGACATGGATCTTCTCAAGATCAAGTCCATGGACGAAGTACCCCTGCCCAAAAATCCTTATGGCTGCGATGCGCCAGGAAACGAGTATGGTCATTTTCTTTTTACCGCCATGATGGAAACACACGCCTGGTATCGCAGCGTGCTCCAGGAGATCGGCTACAAAGGACTCTACTCCTGGAATGATGCCAGTCTGACTTACCGCGACGGGTATGTACGCAGCCAGTCCCCGGCCATTTCCATGCATAACTACTATTGTCATCCACAGGGCGGTAGTAGTTTCACGGTCGGAGCCAAAGTCGCGCAAGAAAGCTCCATCGCCAAGCAGGCCAGTTACTATCGCTCCCTGTCATGGTCGCGCGTCTGGGACAAACCATTCCTGATCACCGAGCACGGGCACTGCTTCTGGAATGAATATGAACGCGAAGCGGGCCTGCTGTTCGGAGCCTACACCGCCTTGCAAAATTATGAATCGGTCATGGTACACGAAAATCCGGTATGGTTGCAGGTCACGACACCCATGGGCCCATTCACCATCGGCAAATCACCAATTGGCCGCGCCAATGAGTTCATTGCGGCAAAGCTGTATACCCGCGGCGATGTAACCCCATCAACACATCGCGTCGAAGTGCGCGTGGACCTGGACTACCTGCGAAGGAATTACAACCGTCCCTGCGATGGCAGACAGACCCGCTTGTCACTGCTGACAGGATTTGGCACCCGCTATGTGCACGAAGGAGCCACGACTCCATCCCGTGAACCCGATCTTGTCATCCATCCCGAAAGTACCACCACCACCTCGGGGAATGATTGGTCGGTGAACGCCAATGAAGCCTCCAGCAATGGCGTCTTTTCACTCGCCGCAGCGGTGGAGTCGCTGCGAAAAAAAGGCATTCTCACGGCGGACAACGTCACCAATGTCGACGAAGGCATTTTTCAAAGCGATACCGGACAAATTAAACTGGAGACCAAGGAAAAGCGATTGACGGTCATCACCCCGCGCACCGAAGGCATGACATTAAACGCAGGACAGGGCGGTAAACTCCCTGCCCTCGAAGTGGTTTCCACCGAGGTTCCCGCAGCGGTGACCCTGACCTCCGTGGACGGAAAACCGTTGCGTGAAAGTCGCCGCATGGTGTTGATCTATGTCACCGAGAGCGCCAATTCGGGCATGGTCTTGAGTGAAGACCGCGTGACGATGATCAAGCAGGGAACCTTTCCGCCATTGCTACGCACCGGGCAGTTCAAGGTTCTCCTCAGTTCATCCAACAGCAAGGGATTGAAAGTTTGGGCGTTGGGACTGAATGGAAGTCGCCGGGAAGAAGTAGCAACGCAAGTGAACGGCAACGCCCTCGAGATCGCGCTCGATACCGCACAGCTCAAGCATGGCCCCACCGTTTTCTTTGAGGTGGCCGCGGAATAGCCCAGCGAAAATCCACTGGAATGTCGCCAAAATAATTTTGCAATAGACTTGACTCAATCACAACGGAATCGTATTTTCCTATTAATCTAACAAAGTTATTTAAATGAATATCGAAACTACCTTCCTGTGTGTCGTTCGTGCGGCTCGGCGGTTCCTTTTTGCGGCCACTCTCGCGCTGAGCCTGGCGCCAGTGGCCCGAGCCGAGGTCATCTATCAGCAAGTATTCGGTAACTCGACGGGCAGTTGGAAGAGCACGATGCAATTGGCCACCGACTGGAACGAATGGCTGACTTACGAAGGCTACGCTCCGGGAGGCTACTATGGCGTGGGCGTCACCTCGGCCGCGGGTTTGTCTTCTACCGATACGAATATCGGAGCCGCCCTTACGGGGACAGCCTCGAGCACGACCAACGGCATGCTGGTCGCCAGCAATACGGGCGGAGCCACCTGCACAATGATGGCTTATACCACGGCGCTAACGCTAGATCCGACGGCCTATTCTCAACTGCAGTTCTCGTGGTTGCAACGATCTGCCAACTTTGCAGCAGATTATACCCGGGTGGTGGTATGCGTCGGATCCAAGTGGTACATGAGCTCCACCAACTTGATGACGAGTTCCGCTTCAGCGGAAACCTTGTCGTATACATTTGATGCCACAGCGTCCTCTTGGTATCAACTGACTTCAGGTAGCACCATCAACACCTCCACCATACCGTACCATACCAACATCGAGTCTCTCGTGACCTCTCCCGCTACCGATTTGAGCGGTAACATCACCGGGTTTGGAGTCTTACTGGCATGTAAATCGACAAGCTTTCTGGGCGTCGACTCCTTCGCCGTGAATGCCGTTCCTGAACCTGCCAGCGCTTGCCTGCTAGTCCTGGGTTCCCTCGCACTTCTAGGTGGGCAGCGGCGTCGGGCTCGCCAGACATTTTGACCCGCGCTCACTCAAACGACGGCAAAAAATGATTGCCGCTCAGGCTGAACGCGACGTTGCCATCGGGTAGCAAACCCTGCACCTGCCAGATGCCGCACACATCCTGCGGTGGACCACTCCAGAGCAGGGCGGCCAGATCGTTCCACCGCAGATGGGCGCACGCCTGCGTGCCGCTCAGAAAGAGCCACTCATTCATTTCCTGCACCGCGCCGACCGGGAACCGCACAATCTGCGACACTCCCGCGTTGGCCGCATGGATTTCCACCGACGCGCGGGCAAAACAAAGTTCATCGAGCATATTCCAGAACTCGCCCGGCTCCAGCGTTCGCGTCCAACCCGCCGTCACGACCGGAAGGCAGGACGATTCCGTCGGCATCGCGTTCAGTACGCGGGATGCCTCCCACTGCAAGCCCCAACCCTGATGCGTCTGCACCAGTTCGAGAAACCGTTTGCGGTCCGAATCCTGCGTCAGAGAAATACGAAAGAACGGCTGCGCGTTCGCATCGACCACCTCGATCTTGTACAAGCGGCCATTGGCCCGGCGCTCGCTCCATGCCATCGCCTGATACCACGACGCAAAATCGAAACTCAACACCCGTCCCGCATCGACCGCGGTACGTTCCTCGGGTCCGGCGATGAGCTCCGGGAAGACACGAAATTCACCCAGGATGGCGTGACTATTGCGGCTCGAAACGAGCACATGCCCGAGCTGTGTGGTTTCCCGCAACAACGCCAGCCACTGGTCCCACAGCAGAATGCCGGTCTGATCGATGGACTGGTATTTGATGTTCTCGTCCAGCACGCCGCGAGTGATCCATTCACTCTCCAACTCCCAACGTCGCACGGAGCGAAATCCGCGGCGCGCTCTTGATCCAAATAGTCGATTCATAAAAAGACTCACGGTGTCGTGATCGATGGAAGCTAACGGAAATCGAAAAGATCTGCTCGCGATCGGTTGCGATTCTTTAACGTCCGCTTGGCTCCCAGCCCATATGGCACGCAACTTTTCACCCCTCGTAGGGTTTAATACCCCATGCCCAAACCGACTCTTTACTGGCTGCTCTTATTGGTTGCCATTCTTGAGTTTATCAACGTCCCCGCCTATGCTCGGCACATCTGGAATCGATGGGTGAGTGGACGCACTAATGATTCGTCTTCGAATCCGTCGAATTAATCAAAAATAATTATGGCCCGCTCCCGCTCCTTCTGGCTCTATCTTCTCCTCGTGTTGCTGGTCCTCACGAACGTGGCGTATTACCTCATCTCCGGCTGGGGGCTGATCACCGTTCACGCACAGGATCAACCGCTCAAGGACATTGTCCGCAGCATCGAACGGCAGGGCCATGTGACCCTCGTCACCAATATCGATCCCGAGCGCAAAGTGAATATGTGGGTCACCAAGGTCCCGCTCCTGGAAGCACTCGAAACGCTCGCCGCCGTCACCGACAGCCGTTGGTCGCTCCTCTACGTCTTGGCCCCCAATGGCGACAAGCTCAAGGAAGGTCTCGCCCAGATCACCAAACCAGAACCAACACCGGACTGGAAACGGCAGGCCGTGCCATTGCCTCCCTTCGTCAGTGTCCAAAGCACAGAACCGATCGATCCCCGCGTCATGCGCTGGCGCGTGGAAGCACCCGCCACGCCCAACCTGCAGGAGTATCTGACGCAGGGATCGCTCAGCGCAGACGTCGCCTTTTATTTTCCTACGGATTGGAATCCCGCCATCGCGAAACCGCCCTCATCGGACACGATTCAAAACGTCGTGAAAAATCTGGCTGCAACCGCGGCCGGAATGAATCGCGAAGTATTTTTCCTCTCCGAAATGCGCCGGCAACCGCTACCAGAAGGCGGCGAACGTCCGCGCGAGATGTGGCAGAATCTCGACTTCGGCCGCATCGACGAACGCGTCCTGCAGCAGATCGCGCAGCTGCCCCAGGAAGAACAAAAGGAAGCCCGCCAAGCTTATGATGCGCGCAAGGCGTTCTTCGCTTCCATGGCAAACCTCACGCCCGAACAGCGCCGTGAAAAGATGCGCGAGTTTTTCCAGAGCCCCGAAAATCAGGAACGCATGGAAAGCCGCGATGCCCGCCGCACGCCGGAACAACGCGCCTCGCGCAACGCCCGCTACACGGCTGGCAAAGCCGCGGCGAAAGGCCAATAACTGCCATGAACCGCCGTCATTGCCGGGGATTTTCCCTCATCGAACTCACCGTTGCCGTCGCCATTCTGGCCTTGCTCACCACGCTGGCACTGCCCAGTTACCAGAAAGCGCTCGACCGCGCCCGCTCGGTCCAGTGCGGCCAGAACCTGCGCCAGATCGGTCTCGGCATCCTCGCCGCCGCGCAGGATAACGACAATAAATACCCCAAGATCAACGACGCTTTCGCGATGGCCCAAGGCACGGCCTATTACCCGGATGATCCCACAGCCAAATCGCTGCCGGACATCCTCGCGCAGTATGGCATCGCGGGGACTGCCCTGCGTTGCCCGTCCGATGTGCGCGAGCGCAACCGCTACGGCACCTATGGCTGCAGTTACATGTGGCAGCCCTATGCGGACGATGAATCCTCCGCCACCAATGACGTGAATATCTACGGCCGCATGCGCGGCGGCCAGCAGGTCTTCCACGCTCCCGCCTCGCGCATCCGTATCGTCACCGATATCGACGCGATCCACTACGGCCGCTTCAACACCCTCTACGCCGACGGCCACGTCAGCGTCCGCTATCAATAACATTCGAGCCGTTACCCCCTACCCCACTCGAAGTCTCAAGAAGCTCAGCCCCTTGAGCGGGGGTTCGGGGACGGAATCCCCGATTTCAGCGACTTCCAGTAAGCAAGGCGTTCGGAGATCAGTTTTTCCGCGCCGTGCAGCGTGGGAGAATAGAAAGAGCCCGGAGCGATTCCATACGATTGACCCGGCGCGATCCCTTCCGGGAAATCGTGACTGTACTGGTAATTCGCGCCGTGCCCGAGTTTTTCCGCGCCCTTATAATGCGCATCACGCAGATGTTTCGGCACCGCCACTTGCGACTCCATCCGCACCGCCTCGAGTGCCTTGTCGATGGCCGTGATCGCCGAGTTGCTTTTCGGCGCGGTCGCGAGATAGAGCGTCGCCTCTGCAAGCGGGATGCGACCCTCTGGCATCCCGATGAACTCCACCGCTTGCTGCGCCGCGACGGCGACCATGATCCCGCGCGGGTCCGCGAGACCGATATCTTCCGCCGCGAGAATGACAAGTCGACGCGCGATAAAGCGCGGTTCCTCGCCGGCCTCCACCATTTTCGCCAACCAATAAATCGCCGCGTCGGGATCGCTGCCGCGCACCGATTTGATGAAAGCCGAAATCGTATCGTAGTGCTGATCCTCATCGCGATCGTAGAGCACGCGCTTCTTCTGCACGCACGCCTCGATGTCCGCGAGCGAAAGTTCGATCTTGCCTTCGGCGTTCGGATGCGTCGTCAGCACCGCGAGTTCCAGACCGTTCAACGCCCGGCGCGCATCGCCTTCGCTCGTGAAAATCAAATGCCGCCGCGCGTCGTCGCTGAGCACCGCATTCCACTTGCCCAAACCCCGTTCCGTATCAGTGAGAGCCGTGTCGATCAACCGCGCAATCGATTCATCGCTGAGCGGCTCCAACGCGAAAATCTGCGAGCGCGAAACAAGCGGCCCATTGATGTAAAAAGACGGATTGTGCGTCGTCGCGCCGATCAGTCGCACCGTGCCGCTCTCCACATCCGGGAGCAAGGCATCCTGCTGCGATTTGTTGAAGCGATGAATCTCGTCGATAAAAAGAACCGTGCGTTGGCCGTTCATCTTCAACCGCGTCGACGCCGCCGCGAGGCAACGGCGCAAATCGGCCACGGAGGATTCGACGGCGTTGAGTCGCTCGAAGCGACATTGTGTGCGCTGGGCAATCACTTCAGCCAGCGACGTTTTCCCCACGCCGGGAGGGCCAAACAAAATCAGCGACGCGAGCCGGTCCGATTCGATCAATCGCCGCAACGGTTTTCCGGGTGCGAGCAGATGCTCCTGCCCGACGTACTCATCCAGCGTGCGCGGACGAAACCGCGCCGCCAACGGAGCTGACTTCGCCACCGTCTCCGCGTGCGCAGATTCCTCCGGCGCAAACAGGTCGTTAGGGTCCGGCATCGAACGCCCTCTTGATTTCTTTTTCCGTCGGCTGATTGGTAAACACCAGTACGGTCAGCCCGATCAATCCAGTCAGGACCAACACAAAAACAAACGCTTGCCAGAGGCTGATCCTTCGCCGCCCCGGCAGGCTATCGCCATCACGCGGGTCCCCATAGGAAAAATGGACGGCGGGATTGGAACGGGAGGAGCGGCGGCGGCGCGTTTTCACAAGACAACCAGTTTCGATCCGGAACCCCTCCGGCGCAAGCCGGATTTATGGGGCAGGGGATACTAAGCCTCACACCTGCTTAAGGAATGCAGGCTTTGAGTAAAACTCATTTTGGCGGATGACTTCTTTTGCGTCCGCGCAAAAAGTCATCCGCCAAAAAAGAGGATTCTCAAGGGGCTCAGCCCCTTGAGTGGGGTGTGGGGGCAGCGCCCCCACTATTTCAAGAGCAGCCCAGGCTCGAGCCGCAATTCAAGCACGTGGCGCAAGTGCCAGTATGCTTGATCTTGCTGCTACCGCACTCGGGGCAGGTCAGACCATCGCGGAAACGGACCGTGAGTTCGTTCGATGCCTCACTTGCGTCGTGGCCGTCGACATCCATCAACTGCTCGGCGCGCGAATGCGTCCGGGCGGTGGGGGAGTCGTCCGCGACCTCGAGTTCCGTCACCGGTTTATTCGTTTTTTTTTGTTCATCCTCCAGGATTTCCTTCAGAGGAAGTTCCTGCTGGCCGGTGTGCGGCGAATTCGCTTCGCGGTAGCCGGTGATGAACTGGTTGCCGAGCCAGCGGAAGATGTAATCCGGGATCGACTTCGCAATGCGGATTTCCGGATTGCTCGTGAAGCCGCTCGGTTCGAAGCGCGCGTGCGCGAACTTCTTGACCATCGCCTCCAGCGGCACGCCGTACTGCAGCGAGAGCGAGACGAGCGTTCCGATGGTATCCATCAAACCGCCGATCGTGCTGCCTTCCTTCGCCATCGTGATGAAGAGCTCGCCCGGGTGCTTGTCCTCGAACAAACCGACCGTGAGGTAACCCTCGTGGCCCGCGATGTCGAATTTGTGCGTGATCGAGATGCGCGTATCGCTCATCCGCTTGCGGATCGGCTTCGCCATCGGCTGGATGACGTTGGCCGTGGCCGCATCGGCTTCGGCAGGCGCGGCAGCTTCTTCCTTGCCGCCCATATCCTTCGTCTTCTTCGTATTGAGCGGTGCGGAACGCTTGGAACCGTCGCGATAGATCGCGATCGCCTTCAAGCCAAGGCGCCAGCCCTCGATGTAGGTGTTGATGATGTCTTCGACCGTCGCGTCGTTGGGCAGATTGACCGTCTTGGAAATCGCGCCCGACAGGAACGGTTGCGCCGCCGCCATCATCTTGATGTGAGCGCGGTAACCGAGCGAACGCGTGCCGTTGGCCGGCTTGAACGCGCAGTCGAACACCGAGAGATGCTCCGCCTTAAGGTGCGGCGCGCCCTCGATCGTGTCGTTCTTGTCGATGAAATCGATGATCTCCTTGATCTGCGCCTCGGAGTACTTCAGCGAGCGCAGGGCGGAGGGCACCGTCTGGTTGACGATCTTCAGCATGCCGCCACCAGCGAGAAGCTTGTACTTCACCAACGCGATGTCGGGCTCGATGCCGGTCGTATCGCAATCCATCAGGAAGCCAATCGTGCCGGTCGGCGCAAGAACGGTCACCTGCGCATTGCGGAAACCATGTTCGCGACCGCGGACGAGCGCGCGCTGCCAGACTTCGCGGGCCGCCTCGCGCAGATTCGCGGGGCAAGTCTTGTCGATCTTGTCCACGTGGGCGAGGTGATCCTGAATGACGCCAAGCATCGAGCTTTCATTGCTCGTGTCGCCGCTCGGCTCGGTGCGGCTGCCGAAATACTGCGACGCGTCGTAGTAACCGGGGAACGGTCCGACCACTTCGGCCATTTCCGTGCTCACTTCGTAGGCGTGACCGGTCATGATGGCGGTGATGGCACCCGCGAGGCCGCGGCCTTCGTCGCTGTCATAACCCAGGCCGTAGCTCATCAGCAGCGAACCGAGATTCGCGTAGCCAAGACCCAGCGTGCGGAAGTAGTGGCTGTTCACCGCGATGCGATCGATCGGATAGCTCGCGTTGTCCACGATGATTTCCTGCGCCGTGATAAAGATGCGCACGGCCTTCTTGAACTTCTCCACATCGAACGAGCCGTCCGCCTTCTTGAACTTGATCAAGTTCAACGAGGCCAGATTGCACGCCGTGTCATTGAGGAAGAGATATTCCGAGCACGGATTCGTCGAGTGCTGACGATCCGTCGCCTTGCACGTGTGCCAGCGGTGAATCGTGTCGTCGAACTGCAAACCGGGGTCGCCGCAAATGTGCGTGCCTTCCGCGATCTTGCGCAGCAGTTCCTTCGCGTTCTTCTTCTCGCACTGCTTGCGCTCGCGAACCGTCTGCGTCCAGAAATCGCGGCCTTCGATGGCGGCCTGCAGGAATTCATCCGACGCACGCACCGAGAGATTCTCATTCTGGTACATGATCGAGCCGTACGCTTCGCCGTTGTAATTGCCCTCGTAACCCTGCTCGATCAGCGCCCACGCCTTGCGTTCTTCCTTCTGCTTGGCCGTGACGAATTCCTCGATGTCGGGATGCCAATCCTTGAGCGTGTTCATCTTCGCCGCGCGACGCGTCTTGCCGCCGGACTTCACCACGTTCGCGATTTGGTCATACACCTTCAGGAACGACATCGGACCGCTCGGGCGTCCGCCGCCGCTCATCTTCTCGCGCGTCGAACGGATCGTGGAAAGATCCGAGCCCGTCCCGGACCCGAACTTGAACAGCATCGCCTCGCTCATCGCGAGATTCATGATGCTCTCCATGTTATCCTCCACCGACTGGATGAAGCACGCGCTGCCCTGGGGATACTCGTACTGCGTCTTCGCGCGCTCGGCCTTGCCCGTCTCGCGATTGTAGAAATAGTTGCCCTGCCCGCTGTCCCGGCCCACGCCGTACTGGTGATGCAAGCCCACGTTGAACCAGACCGGCGAGTTGAACGCGCCGTGTTGATTCACGCACAGCCACGTCAGGTCGCTGTAGAAATTCTCCGCATCCGCCTTCGACTTGAAATAACCGTCCGCGATACCGCAATCCGTGATCGTCCGCGTCACGCGATGCACCAACTGCCGCACGCTCGTCTCGCGACCGCCCTTCGACGGGTCCGTCCCGTTGGCGATGTCGCCATAGAAATACTTCGAAACCGCAATCTTCGTCGCCAGCACACTCCAGCTCTTCGGAACCTCCACGTTCTCCTGCTTGAAGATCACCTTGCCGCCGTCATCGGTGATTTCCGCCGTACGCTTCTCCCACTCGATCTCATCGAACGGATGGCCATCCTTGCTAAAGAACCGCGCAAACTCCATCCCGCCCTTTTTCGACGACTTCCCATTCGCACGACGGCTACTACGGCTCAGCGTGGCGGTGGTACTGGAATCAGGAGCGGTGAATTTGGCGCGGAGGCCATTCGTGGGGGCGTTTTTCATGATGCGGGCGTTCTCCTTCACTTGAACTGCGGGGGATTGGTTTTGGTCGATTGTACCGGACTTGGCCTACTCCATATTGAGTAGCGAGTGGCGATCATACTACTACCCCTAGTGTGGTCAAACAAAAATTCGCGAAATCGTCTTATTCGACGCAACTCCTTGAAATTACGAATGTTTACCGAATTGTTAAATTTTTCCCTATACATTGGATGGGCCCTTAGGAGAGGCAAACACCACAATAGGTAGTATGTGAGACCTTGATTATTGATAATCATGGAGTTAGCGAAAGAGTGGCAAGAGCGAGGGTGTCAAATTTTGCGAAAAAATCGCCTCGAATTCCATTAGACGATTGAAGTAATCGGGTATTAGCGTTACCGCGTTGTCACAGTAAATAATCTACTCAAATGGAGAGGAGAAAAGAGGCTCGGGAGCGGGCTGGATGCCACCACTACTGATGAGTACAACACACCCAAAAAAGGGCCTAAAATTTTTGTGATTTGAGTTTTCCCAACGGCCCGCCATTCTGGCCCCATGATGACCACCTTACGTGCCCTCTGTCTGGCCCTCCTCGCCACCCTCACCCTCGGAACCACCACCACCTACGCCGCGGACGACCTCGAAAACACCCTCTATCTGGACCTCGCCACCGGCCGCGTCGTCATCAAGCTCCGCCCCGACCTCGCCCCCAAGCACGTCGCCCGCATCAAGGAACTCGTCCGCAAGAAATTCTACGACGGACTCGTCTTCCACCGCGTCATCCCCGGCTTCATGGCCCAGACCGGCGACCCCCAAGGTACCGGCATGGGCGGCTCCGGCCAAAAGCTCGCCGGAGAATTCACCAACACCCCCTTCGTCCGCGGCACCCTCGGCATGGCCCGCGCCTCCGACCCCAATAGCGGCGACAGCCAATTCTTCATCTGCTTCGCCCCCGCCCCCTTCCTCAACGGCCAATACACCGTCTGGGGCGAAGTCACCAGCGGCATGGAATTCGTCGACAAGATCAAGGCCGGCACCCAAGCCAACAACGGCGCCGTCACCGACCCCGACAAAATCGTGAAGATGCAAGTCGCCGCCGACGTGAAGCCAGCGGAACCTGCCCCCAAAAAATAGGCCGCCACGCCTATGAGACCTCCGCTCTCACCAGCGGAGGTTTCGGCTACTGTAAGTTCCGAGAGTATGAATTCCCTCTATCAAGAGGGGTAGCGCATAGCGCCGGGGTGCGCACTATGAACGGACACTAATACTATGGCAGAGTTGCAAAAAGCCTTTCGATACTTCAAAGCAAAGGACGCTCTTTGTACATTGCAGAGCATGAAATTAAAACTCTCCAAACCCAGCGAGTTAAATGATCCATTTGAATTCAGTTTTAGATTTCAGGAGCAAGATCGCGCAGGCTATGTAGAACATCAAAAATATTTGAAAGCATGGGATAATGTTGCAGGTTTAGCCTGCTTCTCACTCGCAGGAATTGATTATCCGAAACGCACAGTGGAAGACACCAGAAGTGAAATTCTTCTGTGGTCGCATTATGCTGACCATCATAAAGGGGTACGTATAGGATTTGCTCTCGACAAAGATTATGACGAGTTTCTTTCATTTCCAGTTGATTATGATGTAGAGGAAGTCCCCGTATTAGAGCTTAGAAAGCCTGACGAGTTAAAAGCGATGTCGGCCGACGATAAACTCAATTATCTTAAGCCCACAATGGCAAGGAAATGCGCGACATGGCGATATGAACGCGAATGGCGTATCCTGCAAAACAAGATCTTGTGGAAAACGGTTTCCAATCAGCCTCATGCCTTTATGAAGTTGAAGGAGGGAGCTATATTTGCAGTAGATTTTGGAGTAGCCTGTGGGGAGGAAGACAAACAAAAAATCCGTAAAGGCATTGCGGATAATCGAGATCGATATGCCTCATGGCCCCTATTTAAAGTACGTCAGGCCAAATTTCATCCCACTCATTACGCGCTGGAATACGAAGAGATTCCAATTTAGTCGAGCCACATCCTTCCCCTAAACCCTCCGGGTTTGATCGGACCGATCCAGCACCTAGAACTTTCGCCCCCTCCCCGCAAAAAATGTCGCACACGCAGCCAACGTAGCCAACCTAAGGCAAACGCTCCCGCGAAAAACCTGTCAGAATCGGGGGCATGAAAAATGAAATTCATTCTGAACTCGGCATCGGCACCCGCAAATTACGTGGCGATGCCCGTATCGATCACTGGCCTCTCGAAGAACGCAAACAGATCCTCCAATGGCTTGCCGATGGCGATCCTTTGCGCGACGTGGCGGCCAAGATCCATCATCACTTTGGCAAGCGCGTCCACTTTGCCACGGTGGGCAAATTCTACGCGCGCGAGCGCAAGCGCGATCTCGCCGTCGATTTCCACGAGGTCTCCGACTTCTACCAGACCATGACCAGCCACGCCGCCCGGCACCCGATCAACTTCACCGAAGCGATGCAACTGGCCCTCGGCATGGAGTTCATGCGCGCGTACAGTGCCAATCGACTTTCTCCCAACGATCTCCTCCGCTACTGCCAGGCCATCATCAAACAGCGCCAGAACGAACTGCGCTCCGCCCGGCTTGGGCTGGAAGAGAAACGTTTCGAGAGCTTGCGCCAACAATTTGAAATACCACCGGAAACGGCGACACCACCCCAATCTCCCGGCAACGCCAACAGGGTCGGTTGATTCTTGTAGCGCATCGTCGACGCTATTTTTTTTATCATCGCGGCACTCAAGTTTTGCCCCCAGAATGTCGAAATAGCGGGGAAGACCTTTACCGGGGGGAACGTATTAGATCAGGGGGCGCCGCTTGCGCAAAATCGGGCATCGAATCTAATAGAACGAATCGAGGCAATTCCAGACTGGTCACAACTCGATCCATCTGATTAAGGTAACCATTGGAAACCATACGTATGAGCGCTCGCATCACGGCCACCGAAGAGAAAGCCAAACAGATCAATCTCGACTCCCGTTTCTACGGCACCTTTGCCGAAATCGGCGCCGGGCAGGAAGTCGCCCGCTGGTTCTTCCGCGTCGGCGGCGCGGCCGGCACCGTGGCGAAAAGCATGTCCGCTTACGACATGCAATTCAGCGACGCCATTTACGGCAAAGGCGAACGCTACGTCTCGATGGACCGCCTCCATCACATGCTGGAGTACGAGTACCAGCTCATCATGGAACGGCTCAACGAAAAGCGCGGATCGAAGTCCGCCTTCTTCGTCTTCGCCAACACCGTCTCCGCCCGCAATTACCTCGGCACGAATGAATGTCACGGCTGGCTCGGCATCAAGTTCCAGATCCAGCCCAACGCCGAACCGAACTACGTCGTCATCCACGTCAACATGCTCGACAAGGAGAACGTCCAGCAGCAGGAAGCGCTCGGCATCATCGGCGTAAACCTCATCCACAGCGCCTTCTACCTCCACAGCGAACCCGACCTCTTCATCACCGCGCTGCTCGACGGCCTCTCCAGCTCCCGCATCGAAGTAGACATGATCAAGTTCTACGGCCCCTACTTCGGCAACGTGGACAACCGCCTGATGGCCCTCAACCTCGTACAGGAAGGCCTCACCGACGCCGCCCTACTCGCCCCCAGCGGCGAAGTCATCCAGCCCTCCGAATATTTCCACAAGAAAAACATCGTCATCGAGCGCGGCAGCTTCCGCCCCGTCACCTACGTCAATCTCGACATGCTCGAAACCGCCCGCAAGGAAAGTGCCCCCGGCAACCCTCCCGACACCGACACCGTGGAGGTAATGGAAATCACCATGCGCAACCTGCTCGCCACCGGCGAGATTGACCACCGCGATTTCCTCGCCCGCGCCGACTTGATCGGTGCCGTCGGCAAGGCCGTGCTCATCTCCAACTACGCGGAGTACTACCGCCTCGCCGCCTACCTCTGGCGCTACACGAAAAACCACATCAGCATCGTCGTCGGCATCCCGAACCTGCGGGAAATTCTCGACGAAAAGTACTACCACACCCTCGAAGGCGGCATTCTCGAATCCTTCGGACGCCTCTTCAAAAACGAGCTGAAACTCTACGTCTACCCCTTCCGCGATCCCTCCCTCGGCACCACCACCACCCTCACGGACATGGACGTGCCCAAACACCTCTGCCACCTCTTCACCCACCTGCGCGAGAACGGCAGCGTCATGCCCATCACCGGCGCCAACCCCGCCTACGGCCACATCTTCTCCCGCAACGTCCTAGCCAAAATCCGCAACGGCGAAGACGACTGGATAACCATGGTCCCGCCCGAAGTCGGCCAGATCATCAAGGATCGCCGCTACTTCGGCTACCAAGCCTAACCCGTTACGGGTTTACTTCACTCACCCGATAGGGCGCGGGAACCATGCCCGCCACATGCTCCAAGGCTTCGGCAAACGTCTCACCCCGGACGTAAGCGTGAAGAGCGATCACCTGATCATCCCAGCGGAGATAGAGAATGACTGGCGTTTCGCGCAGCATCCGGAAAGAGGAATACTTCCACACAAAACTCCACGCGCGCGTGTTCTCGGCCTGCACATGCAACCAGATAAACCGGTCATGGTAACGCACCACCCGGGGATCCGCACACACCACCGTGAGAAAGTCGCTCTTGTACTTGCAGAAGTAGGACGTAATGACCGCCACCACAGGCTTGTGCTCCAACCGCCCCTTGGCCAGAGCCATCTCAATGTCCTGATAAAAATCGGGCCCCGCACCGTCCACCCCCAACTTGACCGTCTCCGCCGCCTTGGCGGAAGAAACCAATCCCGTGAACGATCTGTTCGCGTTCTGCTCGTAAGCCCAGTACGCAAAGAAAATCGCCACAGCCAGCAAGATGGGCAGTATCATCCGATCCATAAATCCCTCATTCCCTCACACGAATAGATATGTGGACCGTTGACCAAACTGTCGAGCAAAGTTAACTTGAAGACTTATGTCGCTTGCCATAGAGGTCCACGCCCTGACCAAGGCCTACCGCACTTACAAAAAAGAGCCCGGATTCCTGGGCGCCGTCCGAGGGCTCTACAATCGTCAGTACGTCGAAACGCTCGCCGCCAACGCCGTCTCGTTCTCCGTGGAGGAAGGCAAACTCGTCGGCTTCCTCGGCCCCAACGGCGCGGGCAAAACCACCGTACTCAAGATGCTCTCCGGCCTGCTCTATCCCACCTCCGGCCAAGCCCGCGTGCTCGGCTACGTACCATGGGAACGCAAGAACGCGTTCCGCCGCCAATTCTCCATCGTGCTCGGCCAGAAAAATCAATTGTGGTGGGATCTGCCCGCCTCCGAATCACTCGAATTGAACCGCGTGATATACGGCTTGGAAAAAACCGCCGCGCAAAAGGTGATCGACGAATTGACCGCGCTGCTCGATGTCCGCGACAAGCTGCACATCATGGTCCGCGAACTCTCCCTCGGCGAGCGCATGAAGATGGAACTCATCGCCGCACTGTTGCACGAACCAAAGGTCCTCTTCCTCGACGAACCGACCATCGGCCTCGACGTCGTCTCGCAAAAAAAAGTGCGAGAATTCCTGAAACACTACACCACCGAACGCAAGATCACCACACTGCTGACCTCGCACTACATGCAGGACATCGAGGAACTCTGCGAACGCGTGATCATCATCGATCACGGCAAACTCTTCTTCGACGGCCCGCTCCAGCAAATTCTCGACCGCTTCGCGACGCACAAGATCGTGACGATCACGCGCCGCCAAGGATTGCCCACCGGCCACAGCTATGCCGGTTGGGGCGACGTGCTCGATTTGAATGCCGAACAGGTGCGCCTGCGCGTGCCGCGCGATCAAGTGGTCGCCGCCTGCCGCGAACTGCTCGGCACTTTACAGGCGGACGATATCAACATCGAGGAAGTGCCGATCGAGGATGTCATCCGCGAAGTCTTCCTGAAGCAACAGGCAACCGAGTCTGCCTCCGCACCAATGCCAGCATAACGCTGGAATCCAGCCACCCTCTGAATAGTCCGTAAGCCATTCAGCAAGAATGGATCGAACTATAAGTAAATTCCTTGAGAAAACTATTTGCATAATCTATAGTTTGTCTATAGATTATATAAAAATAACCGTTCATGAAGATCAAATCACTCCTTCTCCTCGTTGTCACCCTAATACCTCTCGCGACTGGGCAAGCGGCCGAAACGAAGAAACTCCTCAACGTTTCCTACGATGTCACCCGCGAGTTCTACAAGGAGTACAACGTCGCCTTCGCGGCGTATTGGAAACAGAAAAAAGGCGTCGACATCACGATCGATCAATCGCATGGCGGTTCCAGTAAACAGGCCCGCTCGATTCTGGACGGCTTGCCCGCTGACGTGGCGACCATGAATCAGGAAACCGATATCGAGATCCTCGCCAAGGGCGGATTGATTGCGGCCGACTGGAAGAAGAAATTCCCGAATGGCTCGTCGCCCTATACCTCCACCATCGTGTTCCTCGTGCGCAAGGGCAACCCGAAAGGCATCAAGGATTGGGACGACCTCGTGAAGCCTAGCATCGGCGTGATCGTGCCGAATCCGAAGACCTCCGGCAATGGACGTTACAGCTATCTGGCTGCCTGGGCCTATGCAAGCGACAAGTTCGGCGGTGATGTGGCCAAGATCAAGACCTTCGTGGGCGCGCTTTTTCACAATGTGCCGGTGCTCGACACGGGTGGGCGCGGCGCGACAACGAGCTTCGTCCAGAATGGCCTCGGCGATGTCTTACTGACCTTCGAGAATGAAGTGCAGCAGATTTCCAAGGTGTTCAAGCCGGATCAATTCGACGTGGTGATTCCCTCCGCAAGCATTCTCGCCGAAGCTCCAGTGGCGGTGATCGACAAGAATGTGGACCGCGCCGGGACGCGTGAACTGGCCACGGCCTACCTGCAATATCTCTGGTCGGAGGAAGGCCAGAAGCTGATCGCGAAGCAGTATTACCGTCCGCGCTCGGAAGCGGTACTGAAAGCCAATGCGGCTCTCTTCCCGGCCATCAAGCTGGTGAGCGTGGATTCGCTCGGCGGCTGGGAAAAACTGCAGAAGGAACACTTCAACGACGGCGGTCTCTTCGATCAGATTTACGTGCCGGGCAAGCGGTAGAAAATACTCAGCCGTTATTCGGATTGCGCACCCAACGTCACAGCAGCCCACTCTTCGACCGTCAGCTCTTCGGCACGGCGGGAATCGGTGCCGCCAATGAGGTTGGAGAGTTTTTTGCGACGCTGGGAAAATCCCTTTTTCACAAGCGCGCGAAAAGCCGGACGTTTTTCCGCCACCACGAGCGGCTCGGCGCGAGCCTGCAAAATCACCACGGCTGATTCCACTTCCGGCTCAGGATAAAAAACGGTGTGGGGCAATTTCTTGACGATCTCCACCGTATACTCCGCCTGCACGATCACGGACAAGGCGCTATAATCCTTCGTGCGCGGCGCGGTGGCGAGCCGCAGGCCAAGCTCCTTTTGCAAAGCGAAGACCATGCGGCGCGGAGGTTGCGGCCAATCGAGCATGGTCATGATGAGCGGCGTGGAAACATTGTAGGGCAGATTGCCACAGACAACGGGGAAGTTTTCCGTCGCGCCAAGTTCCGGAAGCAAATCGAGGGCATCGCCTTCGCGCAAATCGAAGTTCGGAAGATGATCGAAGCGTTCGCGCAGGATCGCTGCGAGACCGCGGTCTTTTTCCACGGCGACGAGTGGTACGCCAGCCTGAAGAATTCCCTCGGTGATGGCGCCGAGACCGGGACCAATCTCCAGCAAACGCGCCCCAGCCACAGGTTGGATCTGGTCAACGATCCAACGGCACATGTTCTGATCGTGGAGAAAATTCTGGCCGAATTGTTTCAGCGGACGCAATCCCCGGTCGGCCAGGAGGTGCTTGATCTCGGACAGCGTCATGCGACTTCGGCAGGACCGGAATTAAAACAACTCCCGCAGGATGTAGTAGACATCCACGTTGGAGAAGAAACCGGTGAGTTGATTCGAGCCAAATCCACGCGACGCCATCCAGGCGGGGGCCGCCGTCGGAACGGCTTCGACGGCAAAGTTGGCCGCTTCATCCGGCGCAAAGATGCTGGCCGAATTCGTACTGAAGGCACCAGATGCCAGACGTTCTTTATACCAGGCCTGCTGGGCTGCGGTGACCCTGGGACCGCCGGGACCGTTGAGCCACATGGGAGCATTCTCGGTCGCGGGTGCCTTGGCGACCGCAGTCTTGGTCCACGATTTGCGCAGGCTCGTATTGGCTCCGGCAAGCGCGGGCACCTCCGGTAGCGGCGTGGTATTGGCCAGCGCCCCAAGAGAGTAGTTATTGGTCACGATGATAAGCGCATCGGGACCGGCATAGTGAATGGCCGTCTCAATGGCTTGATCCAGTGCAACGGTTTCGTTCACCGCAAGGTCCGTCATGTTTTGTTTGGCCGCGCTGGCGATGAGGCCATGCTCCACCACGAGAAAATAGCCGTTAATATTGTACTGCAAACACTGAATGGCGGTACGCGTCATGTCCGAGAGGGAAGGCTGCAGGGGATCGCGACGTGTGGACCCGGAGAAGTAGAAAGATTGCGGGGAGAAGAGACCAAAAAGCTGGCGCGTGCGCCAGACTGGCACCTTGCGCAAGTCATCAATCGTGCGCGTGATGGTGTATCCCTGCCGTTCCGCATCGCGCAGCAAGTCGCGTCCATCCGTGCGTCCCATTTCATTGGTAACCGTGGCTGGAGTGAAATAATCCGCCCCTCCCCCGAGGACAACGTCAATGCGGGCGCTGTCAACCAACGCCGAAGCGGCGCGATATTTTTCGCGCGGGTCGCGCATGTAGGTGTAAAAGGCGACCGGCGTGGGATCAGTGAGAGAACTGGTGCTGACGAGGCCCGTGGCGCGTTTGGCGCTCTGGGCGGCATAGATCAAACTGGGCAATTGCTGGTCGAGCGAGTTGCACCCGACGAGGCCATTCTTCACGCGTTGACCGCAAGCGAGCGCGGTGCTGGCAGCAGCCTCATCCGCGACGGGTTGCCCAAGTCCCTGCACATTGAGAATGGCGATGCGCGGCAAACCCTCGAGATTGAGAATCTGATGATGTGTGGGTGCCTGATGTCGGGCAGGCTGCATCCAGATATCGATCTTGGATTGACTGCGGGCCGCCTCGGATTGTTGCCGAGCAAGGTTAAGCGTGGTGAGGTCGAGTCCGTTGGCGACAAACAAAATGACGCCATGTGCCCGCTTCTTCACAAAGGATTTGTAGTAGACGAAACTCAAGGCCCCAAAGAAGAAGAGGACCATCAATGCCAGAAAACGAACGCGCCAATTCATGAAGCCACCACTAAAGCGAATCAAACCTCGCGTGACAAGCCGGGGATCACATGCCCCATCCGGCCAAGGCGATCAATGAATGGTCTGGTGCTCCCCAGAATGGTTGTTCTGGCCAGTAGCTGCGAGATTTTGGCAGGCGCGAATATCGAGCTTGCCGGTGGCCATGAGGGGGATTTTCTCCACCTGGCGAATCTGCTTGGGAATCCAAAGAGTGGGCAAACCGGCATCGATGAGTCGGGTGCGGACGACAGCGGGGTCCAGCACATGAGTGGAAAGGGCAACCAGTTGTTCGCCCTTCGCCGCATCGGGTACGCCAACAACGATGACTGCTGGACCTTCGCCTTCGGCCGCCGTGAGGCCCATGACTTCCGAAATCTTGGACTCGACGGTGCCATGGGGAATCATTTCCCCTCCAATCTTGGAAAAGCGCGTCAGACGGCCCTCAATGAAGAGGAATCCGTCCTCGTCCATTCGTCCGATGTCCCCAGTCTTATACCAACCATCCCGCAAGACCTCGTCGGTACGCTTGGGATCGTTCAGGTAGCCCTGAAAAATATTGGCCCCTTTGAGCCAGAGCATACCGCTCTCGAAAATGGAGCGATCCTCGTCTGTCTCGGGATCGCGAATGCGCACGCTGATGCCGGGGAGCGGACGGCCCACGCTGCCGATGCGCCGGCAGACAATTTCCGCGTTACGGCCTATGGGCACATTGGGCAAGTTCGTCGCTACGACTGGGGTTGCCTCGGTCATGCCATACCCTTCGCAGACAGTGAGCTTGAAGTAGTCCTCAAATTCGACGGCAAAATCGACGGGCAGCTTTTCCGCGCCAGTCACAACGAGTTTGATGGAATCCATCTGCTCGGGCTTGGCTTTGCGTAAATAGGAGCGCAGGAAAGTGGGGGTGTTGAGGAACAGCTCGATCTTGTATTTATCGATGACCTCGATGAGCTTTTGCGTCTCGAGCGGGCTCACGTAAGTCACCACGGCGGGACCACCCAGCAGCGGCCACCAGAAGGTGACAGTGCAACCGAAACTGTGGAAGATGGGAAGGCAACCGAGGATGTTCTTGAGCTCGATCTTGCCGAGGATCGCGCCGATCTGCGCGGTATTGGCCAGTACATTGCGATGAGAAAGAATAACTCCCTTCGGATCACCCACACTACCGCTGGTGAAAAGAAGTCCGGCCTCCTGGTGACCACCATAACGCGGCACCTTGGCAAGGCGGCGAATGAAGCTGGAGGGGAGGAAGAGACTCGCAGCGATCCACCCGAGTATACGCGATTTGGGAAAGGACTTGAGGACCGGCACCACGTCGATGCGATTTTCGGGCCAGGGAAAATCCTTGAGCTTATCGACGACGCCTTGCGCCGTGATCACGGTGGTGATGCTGCCCGATTTCATGGCCGCGAGGTTCGCCGCGCGACCCGCGGTGAAGTTGAGATTCACCGCCGTCTTGTCGGCCAGAATACAGGCCAGGTTGACGATAGAGGCGCCCAATCCTGGCGGCAGGATAATACCCACGCGCTTCTCGGGGATATTTTGGCGAATCCAGTCCGCCATGACGATGCCTATGCCGAGGAGTTTGCCACCGGTGAGAGTGCGGCCGTTGCTGTAAGCGTCAATGACAACCGGGCGGAAGAATTTATGCCGCAGTCCCTTGATGACTTCGTAGCCGACATGCGACGCGAGTTCCGGACGGGCGGAAAAGGCCTCCTCACCGAGATCATATAGTTCGCGACGAACGCGGTCGCTCTTGGATTCCTCCGCGGGGATCGCAGCGCCGAAATAGACCCAGACGTGGTAGGGCAACGCGCGGGGCCATTTCCAAAAATATTTGCCGCCCCAATAAGAAAATACCGAACCCCAGAGATTTTCCAACCAGACCGGTTGCACCGGCACGCCGCTCTTGCGGGCAATAAGTTCGTATCCCTTGTTGATCCGGTGCAAGGCGGCGCTGCGGGTGAGCGCGCCCTCGGGGAAAATGCAAACCACTTCGCCATCTTTCAGCGCGGCAGCGGCAAGATCAATGGCACTGCGCGCCCGCTTCGGGCTGATCGGAATGGTGCGCAGCAGGCGCATGCCCCAGTTCAATGCGCGGACGTGATAGATGTCCTCATCGACCAGAAACCGGATCGGCCGCGGGCAGGCCAGTTGCAGCATGATCGCATCGACGTAGGAGATATGATTCGGCACCAGCAGGACTCCACCTTTTTCCGGAATGCGTTCCGTGCCGCGCCCGTGAACTCGGTAAATGACTCGGGCGAGAATGCCAATGGTGAAACGAAGCAGGTTTTCAGGAAGCAGGGCGATCACGTAGAGACTGAGAATGCCCGTCGGCACGGCATAGGCAAGAAATTGATCCGCCGGACCCAGATTAAATTGCGCGGATAGAATATAATAGAGGGAGACGGTGAGGATGCCGGTGAGATTTGTGACGAGATTGTTGGCCGTCATGATGCGGCCCCGCTTCTCCGGAGCCACCACGTCCTGCAGATGCGCACTCAGCGGCACCACAAAGAGCGCGCCGCTTAATCCAAGCAAAAAGAGCGGTAGAAAAAACCACTGGCTCTGCGGTGAAACCACGCACAACCCCGTGAGACTCGCTATCATGCCAGCCGAACCAATCGGGATCAGGCCAAGTTCAATATGATGCAGCGTCAACCGGCTGACCAAAAAATGACCGGCCATTGTTCCTACACCCAGCAGGGCCATGAATACCGCCGTGCGCGTCGCCGTGCCAGGACCGCCATGGGAGAGATCCGAGGCGACTTCCAGCAAGGTCAGAAACAAGGCCCCCGCCAGAGCGTAAAAGTAGCTATTGCCCAAAATGCACAGGCGGATGGGGCGATCGTGCCACACCTCGCGCAATTGCACGAAATGCTCCCAAAGCAATTCCTTGCGGAAGGGATGGTCCGTGTGTGCCGGAGTGCGTTCTATTCGGCTACACAGCCAGATACCGAAAGATGCCAAAACGGACAGCAATGACACCGTCCAGACCGCCGCCTCCCATGGATTCTCGGGATTCCATGGACGCATGGTTTCGAGTCGCTGAAAGCAAAGGTCAAAGAACAGACCGCCCGCGAGGGAGCCCATCAGGATACTATTGATCGCGGTCGCTTCAATCCAACCGACCGCCGTGCTGAGTTTTTGCGTGCCAACGATTTCCTTGATGATCCCCTGCTTGGCTGGGGCAAATATGGAGCATTGCAGGCCCAAAAGAAAGAAAGCGAACACTGCGGCAACCAGGCTGTGTGCGGAAAGACCAATCAGAAGCAACAGCATGACAGCGAGTTGCAACCATTGAGAATAAAGCAGAACCTCTCGCTTGGAGAAGCGATCCACCAGCCAGCCCACGACTGGGGCCAACAGCACGAACGGCAGGATCACCAGCGCCGCCAAGAAACTCTTGAGCGGCACCGACTGTTCCTTCGGCAACACCGCGATGGCCAGCGCCATCAACGTCAGTTTGGCCGCATTGTCATTGATAAAGACTTGGCACTGGGCGACCACCAGAGACCAGAATGACCGGTTCATGAAGCAGTAAGGTTACGCTACAACTCCTCTGTATTCCAAGCACGGATTCACAGTTGGTTGAAATTAGGCACGGGCTATGCGTCGTGGGTTTTGGAGAATTTTTATGACCTTGTTGCGATGCTCATTGATTTGTGCCCTCACCGCCCTCGGTTTTCTCATTCTGCACCTCGCCCACGTGATTCCCGCAACCAGCATGATGATCGGGTTCTACATCCCCCTCACCGGCTCGGTGGTTTTCGGCAGCCTCGGTGCCTTCGTCTTCCGTAATTATTAGTCCGCTTCAGGAAGGCTTCTCCTGTTTCGCCCCGAGCACGCGCCCTCCTCATCAATATAATCTGGCTCCCGGTCGGATCCTGGCGTTAGGATAGTCGCCTGATCGGCCATGGCGAACACACCCAAACCGTTACGCATTCAGTTCCGCCTCTTTCTGTGCATTGTAGCCAGCATCGCCTTTTTGCTTGTACTGGCGATCTATCTGCAATCCTCGCTGGAAAGCATTCTGCGCTTTCGGCCTGACCTGACCGCGACGTTGGAACGGTATCAGCTGCCAGCCCAGTTGAACGAGGAATTGCATAACCAGTTCGAGGCCATCGAACGCGAGCAAATTGCCGAAACGCGCCAGCGCGTGATCAACATGTGGATCGGCACGGGAATTATCATTTTTTTCACCTACGTCATTCAGCACGTCATGGCGCGATCCATCATTCTGCCGATCAACCAGCTCGCCCGTAACGTGCGTCGGCTGCAACAGGGTGATTTCTCCGCCCGCGCCAATCTTGAAACGAGTGACGAATTCGAAACTCTCGGCGATGCGTTCAATGCCCTGGCTGAAAGCATTCAAAAGGGCCGCGCGCAACTCGAAGCCACCAACCGCCAGCTTTCCCTGCAACAAACCGAGCTGGAAAAAATCGTCGCGGAAAAAACGGTGGAGTTGAAGAAAACCCTCGAATCCGTCGAAGCCGAGCGGTCCAAACTCCAGACGATTATCAACCGCATGCCGGATGGTCTCACCCTCATCGATGGGCACGGCGTCTTCCTGAGTGCAAACGAGGCGGCATTAAAAATCCTCGGCCATCCCGACCTGAAGATGTTGCAGGACTGGCTCGACAACATGCCGGGTGCCTTCAATTTCCGCCAGCTCAACCACCAGAGCGCGGCGCTTGATGAATTCCCCTTCAACCGAGCCTGGCGCGGTGACAGTTTTTCCAATGTGGTCCTCTTTACCCGCACGCCGACGAACCGCACGAAGCTGATTTCCTTTTCCGGCGGTCCGGTCGTCGGTTCCGGTTTCGGCGGAACGCAGCTGGCCTTGTGCATCTTTCGCGACGTCACGGAGGAACTCGCACTGCGCAAGGAGCTGGAGGAAAAAAATCTCGAGCTCGGCGAGGCCTCGCGGTTGAAGGATGAATTCCTCGCCACACTCAGCCATGAATTGCGCACGCCTCTGACTCCGGTCATTTCCGGCGCGCAATTACTGCGCGACGAGGGCCGCCTGAGCGAGGAGGATCTGAAGACCATCGGCCTGATGGAACGCAACGCCCAATCCCTCTCGCGCATGATCGATGAGATGCTCGATCTCTCCGGCATCATGAATCGCAAGTTGCACCTGAGCCTCGAACATACCGAGCTCAATGAGTGGGCGCGCAGCGTGATCACAGGCCTCGCGTCCACGCTCGATAAAAAGAAGATCACCTGCTCTTTCGTCGGAACGGAGAAGCCACTCACCTATGCGATCGATCCGGGCCGCCTTACCCAGGTGCTGACCAATCTCATTTCGAATGCGATCAAGTATTCCGATGCGGGCGGAAAAATCTGGGTGACCCTCAGCCAGACGGATCATGAAATCCGCTTCGCGGTGCGCGATAACGGCATCGGCCTGACCAAGCATGAGCTGAACGAAATCTTCGAGCTCTTCTATCAAGGCCATGCCTCGTACCTGCGCCAGTCGGGCGGTCTCGGCATCGGCCTTTCGGTCGCACGCTCTCTCGCGGAATTGCATGGCGGTGGCCTCATCGCGCAAAGTGATGGTCCGGGCCAGGGCTCGACCTTCACTCTCTGGCTGCCACTGGTGCGCGAGGGCGTGCAATGGCAAAGTCAGCCAGTCCCGCAGGCGAATCAGCGCGTGGACCGCACTCTCCTGCGTGGTCGCAAGGTGCTGCTGGTGGAGGATTCCCTCGACACGCTGGAAGCGTTGCGCCGTCTGCTGATGCGCCGGGAGTGCCAGGTGATCACGGCCCAAAGCGCCGAGCAAGGTTTGGAGCAGGCGGAAAAAGAGCGTCCGGAAATCATCATCTCGGATTTAAATCTGCCGGCGATGGATGGTTACGAATTCATCCGCCGCTTGAAGCGGGAGGAGTCCTTCCGTGAGGTGATTGCCATCTCTGTCAGCGGCCAGGGACGGGAACAGGATGTGGCCGCCTCGCTCGACGCAGGCTTCACCGCTCACATGCTGAAGCCGATCGATATCCACAAACTCGATACGACACTGGTGCAAGCCCTCGAAGGGCGCAGCATCTTCAATCCCGAATCCCTGCTGTGAGTGATCCGGGCACACCCGGCCGGATCAAGCTTTCAACTTCTTGACGAAACGGGCGATGCGTTCCACGGCGATTTCGAGTTGTTCGAAAGCGGTCGCGTAGCTGCAGCGGACGAAGCCTTCGCCGCTCGGGCCGAACGCATTGCCCGGCACCACGGCGACTTTCTCTTCCTCGAGCAAGCGCACGGCGAACTCGCGGCAATTCAAGCCGGTCGATGCGATCGGCACGAATAGATAAAACGCGCCCTGCGGTTCAAAGCAGGGCAAGCCCATGTCCTTGAACGACGCCACGAGGAAATTGCGGCGCATGCAATACTGCTCGCGCATTTCCACCATGTCATGTTCGCCGCGCTCCATGGCTTCGTAAGCCGCTTCCTGGCTCATCGTCGTCGCACACATGATGGCGTATTGGTGAATGCGCATCATCGCCTCCGTCAACGCGACGGGCGCGCAGGCGTAGCCGATGCGAAAACCGGTCATCGCGAAAGCCTTGGAAAAGCCGTGCAGGAAAATCGTCCGCTCGCGCATGCCGGGCAGCGACGCGATGGAGACGTGATGTCCCGTGTAATTCAGCTCGGAGTAAATCTCGTCCGTGATCACGAGCAGGTCGTGCTCCTTGACCAAGGCCGCGATCGGCTCGAGATCCTCGCGGGTCATCACGGCACCGGTCGGGTTCGTCGGGAAATTCAGGATCAACACCTTCGAGCGCGGCGTGAGAACGGCGCGAATGTCTTCCGCCCGAAGCTTGAACTGGTGCTCAACCTTGGTCGTGATGCTCACCGCCTTGCCATGCGCGAGCGCGATGCTGGGGCTGTAGGAGACGTAGCATGGTTCGTGGAAAATGACTTCGTCGCCGGGATTGAGCACGGCACGCAGGCACATGTCCATCGCCTCGGAAACGCCGACCGTGACGAGCACTTCCGTCATGGGCTCGTAGTGCACGTGGTAATGCTTCTTCACGTAACGCGAAATCGAGCGGCGCAGTCGCGGCAAGCCGAGGTTCGACGTGTAACCGGTGCGGCCGCGTTCGAGCGAGAAAATGGCGGCTTCGCGAATGTGCCAGGGCGTGACAAAGTCGGGTTCGCCGATGCCGAGGGAAATCACATCGGACATCGATTGCACGATTTCAAAGAAGTCGCGGATCCCCGAACGCGGAATCGCCTGTACGTGGTCGGCGACAAAATTGCGGGGCGCGGTCATAGTCTTGGTTTTCATCGGAAATTCCCTCGCATCCGGTCGCGGCATCTTCCCGCGGCGAACGCTACAAGGAGAATCGACCCGTTACGGGCTGACCTTGAGCCGCTCGTCGTGATCTTCACCGGCGAGCAGGACATTCTGCTCCTTGTAAGTCTTCAACATGAAATGGGTTGCCGTGGAAAGCACGCCGTGGATCGTGGAAAGCTTTTCCGACACGAACGTTGCCACCTGCTTGAGGCTCTGCCCCTCGACGAAGACGAGCAGGTCGTAACCGCCGCTCATCAGAAAGCACGAGGTCACCTCCGGGTATTTGGAAATGCGGGCCGCGAGCCGGTTGAAGCCGCCATCGCGCTCGGGGGTGATGCGCACCTCGATCACCGCGCTGACGGTTTGCCGGTTGGCCTTTTCGTCGTCGACAATGGCCTTGTAAGCGAGAATGACCTTCTCGTCTTCCAGTCGCTTGATCTCCTTGATGATCTGGTCGACGGGGCGATTCAGCCTCTTGGCCAGGATCTCCGGCGAGGTGAGCGCGTTCTCTTCCAGCAATTTCAACAGCGGTTCCATAGGTTGTAAGGGTCAAGGCTAGCCCAAAAGCCCCCCGCAAACAACAATTATCCATGCCCCCAGCTCCGGCCCGGTCCCGCAAAAAATCGGATCGCGCTCCCAACCGCTCCGAGCGTCTCCTGTTTTCCTTACCCCTTGGTGCTCAACCATCGAGCCCGCACCCCATGCGCGAATCCCACCTATCGCACCCATGCGGGTTAAGAATCCAATCTGTCTCATCGTCATGCGGGCATTGAACCACAGAATCCGGCCGTAGCGTTAGGCTTAGGTGAGCTATGTGAGATAGGTGTGCGATATTTTCGGCTGGGAGGAGGGCTTTCTTAAGCGCCGTGGGCAATCTGTTTGCGATACGCCTCAAAAATAGGTTCCCATGGGATGTAATTGTGATTGAGCAATGCATCCAAAAAATGATTGAGCAGCAAGTGAATTAGCAAATTCCTGTCACCGTTACTAAGGATGGCGATAGAGATATCCGACTCGGGAAGAATAGCGATCACAGTACGAAAGCCTTTTTCGCTCCCACGATGATAGGCCATCGCGTGCCCTCGATAATTGCGCCGCCCCCAGCACAGTCCGTAACTTTCAGGCCAAAAATCCAAGGGAACATCCGGGAAGTGCGTTAACACATGCGGGGTAATCATTCGCTGTAACTCTGGATGCGAGGAAAGTAACTTCAGCCATTTTAGAAGCTCCCGGGCGGACAGGCATAACGTGCCGTCCGCTCGAACGAGGTGTTGTTCGTGGGGCGTCAGGGGCATTTCCGCCCAACCTGATTCAACTGCACTGTAACCTTTAGCTGTTATGAGTTCTTCGACCGCCTGTTTCCATGAAAAGGCATAGTCCTTTATTCCATTTGGACGAAAGACATCATCTTCAAGAATCTCTGTCCAGGATCTACCAGAAACTTCCTGAATCACCATGGCCGCAAAGGCGATGCTTAAACCGGAATAGATATAGGATTCACGAAAACTTCCGGTAGGTAGTATTTTTGAAATAAACGTCTTGAGCTGATCAGAAGTATTGCAATCGATACCTTGCCATTCCTGATAGCCATCCAGACCGGTACGCATCGAAAGAAAATCAGCAAGCGATGCTTTCTCTTGAATTTCTGTGTCAGCGAACTGAAGGTCCTTCACGTATTGAGTAACCGGTGCATCCCACGTCAAAACACCTTTCTGCACTAACACGCTCACCGCATGCGCCACGAAAGGCTTCGTTACCGAAGCGATAGGAATGACTGTCTCTGCCGTGAACGGCTTCTTTGCGCATACGTCAGCCAAACCGGAGTTATAAAAATGATCTTCTCCTCGGCATGATACGGCGATTGCCAGTCCTGGAACTCTCCACTGCTCACGCACCTCGTCAATTGACGAGATGATTTTTTCTACAGCGGCATTGATATTGGTGGAGGTCACGAAGTTCATTTCCGCTCTCCGGGAACTCGGTGGGGCTTCTCGGTCATCGCTTGGGTGAACGGCCCGGATCGAAGCTTTCCTAGAACCAGGCGAAATACGTCCTCCATCTTGTAATCTTTAAAGTACTCATATTTTAAAGAGGAAATGGGTACCAATAGATAAATGGATTTGCCGGGAGGAATTTTAAGCGCATTGGAGGCCATGTCGTAATAAAGGGGCAGACGCTTCCACCCTCCCTTTTCTTGCACCTCATACTGTGCGGTGAGGTTGGTCGTATAACACTCCTTCCCATCTTTTGGGGAAAATACCTTTCCAAAACCGGCATCGACCCCAATCGAAACAACCACATCGCTCTTATTCTCCAAGGAAAACAGTCCATAGGCGTCGTCATGCTTCCCGAGAAAAATAAGAATGATTTTACTCAGATGATCGTCAGGAAATTCAATATCGTCATATTCCTTAATCGCCCCATCGGTTTTTTTGAGGGAAGGGTCGTTTTCGCCCAATACAAATCCGATTCCGAAAAGAAGGAAGCAAAGTATGGATGCTTGAATTGTTTTCATTTTCATTCGTGTTTCCCACTCGGCGGAGCACCTCGCGGTCGGTGGCGTAACGTTGGGCCAGATCCAGTTTGTGTGCCTGATAACGCGGCGACCAGTCGGAGTGGGTGCGGTCCTTCAAGGCGCTCATCGTTTCAATGACGATACGGCCACCCCTTACAGGGAAAAGGAAATTATCCGTGAGCGTCTTTCTTTTTCGAGAGGGAGGATGTCAGGAACTGCGTCTTTTCAAACCCGGAGAGTTTGCAGCCGGTAGCCGGGTTTTAGGGGAAGATACCTACTCCGATTTCCCGTCGCTCTTCAGATCCGGGCGGTCCTTTTTTCGCAATAGGTATAAAAATAATACGATGACAAAGCCATGCGTGATAATAGCCCATACTTTTTCAGATAAGAGATTCCCACTCACCACCAGACTTACACTCTGGAGCGCACATCCTCCTATCATTATCCAGAGCACCACGCGTGTATAGCGCCGTTGCAACAGAGGGTTGTCATGTCCCGCCATGAACCAAGCGATTAAGCCAGCCCCCGCTATAAAGGTAAATGTGCGACTCATCACTGTATGCCATTTGAGTGAAAACCCCGCTCCGCTATTATAACTTAACTGATGTACGCCTGTGATTGCAGAGATCATCAGCATCACGCCGATCACAAAAATGATTTTCCACAGTGACTTCATCATAAAAAAGAGAGTAGACAACGAGAACCTTCTTTGCCGCTTCTTGGGCTGATTCCTTATCGATCAAAAAGCTGGTGGAAGGCTTTGACCGGAAAATTCTTTCCGGGGCATTCGGTGGGTTTGGGATTGATCTCGCGGTGGGCTTTGAAGATGGGCGGGGTGCCGCAGCGTTCGTTGAGGTAGGTGATCAACTCGATGGCGGCAGCGATCTGTTTCTTGGTGGGGCGTTCGCTATTGAAGTCGCCGACAAAACAGATGCCGAGGGCGATTTCGTTGAGTTCGTCGCTGCGAAGGTGGCCGCCCTGGATCTGGCGCATCCAGCGGTCGCCGACTTCGATTTCGCCGTCGCCGGAGTCGTGTCCATTGCCGATGACGAAGTGGTACGCCAGCCCGTTCTCCATGCCGCGGATGTTGCGGTGGAAGTAGTCGAAGATCTTGGCGTTGCCGCTGGGGGTGCCACTGTGGTGGACGACGACATATTTCCAGCGACCGGGGACGACGCGGGGTTTGTCGAGCTTGTCCTTGATTTTGTCGATGAAGAGGTAGCGTTGCTTGGCAGAAGAAGGTTTGACGGGGACGGTGGCGAGGACAGGTTTGCTGGTGCTTTGGCCTCCGGTCACTACGGCGGATTTGGGCGAGGTGATGACGGGTGGGGCGGGCTTGGTGGGTGGGGTGACGACGGCGGGGTTGCGAACTTTGAGTTTCTGCCCGACACGCAAGGCGGAGCCTTTGATGCCATTGAGTTCGCGGATGGCGTCGGCGGAAATCTTGAAGCGGCGTCCGATCCCGGAAAGGGTGTCGCCCTTTTTCACCACGTAAATGGCGGGGGCGAGGGCTTTGTCGATTACTACACACACCGTCCAGGGGAGACCAGGCAGATCAGGAAGCGCAGCTTTGTAAAGTCCTATTTACCTTGGGGCTGGATATTTGTTACTGGCGAA